>Ga0134128_10000992_pt1 | contig 38217 bp, 36 predicted proteins | sample KB31754_FD_96462 | JGI IMG/M metagenome (GOLD analysis project Ga0134128, IMG submission 96462) | Terrestrial soil microbial communities with excess Nitrogen fertilizer from Kellogg Biological Station, Michigan, USA - KB3-175-4 | ecosystem: Environmental > Terrestrial > Soil > Unclassified ...
AACTGTGCCTGATAGGCCTGCTCGGCCAATTGCTTGCCGAGATCGATCGTCTGCTGCTGCCATGGTGCGTACATGTCGTGTCCCTCGCGGGTGGGGTGAATGACACACACTCTAGCGCACCGAATGTTGCAATGCAACAAAAATCTTTTCATCCGCTCTGGATTTGGCTTGAAAGCCCGATGTAGAGGGTAGGTGGGGGTGTTCTTGGCATGCCGCAGCGCGTCAATGCTGCCCAAGTCAGCGAGCCGGCTCCACGGAACGTAGGGCGCGCAGCCCTCCCCGAAGCCGTTCCCGACGCGCATATCCTTGTGCATTCGTTCGCCCCGCGCAACGCCATTCAAGGCATCCGCAAGCGCGCCGCCTCACCCGCGATAGCGCGCTCCAGCCGTGCAGGTTTCCCGCACCACCACCTCATGCAGCAGCGGCAGTGACGGTCGCAGCCGCGCCCAGATCCATTGCGCAAGCCGCTCGCTGGTCGGATTTTCCAGCCCCGGCACGTCATTGAGATAACGATGGTCGAGCGCGTCGAATACCGGCGCAAACACCGTCTTGAGTTCGGCGAAATCCATCACCCAGCCGAGCGTGGGGTCCGGTTCGCCACGCAGGTGGATTTCGATGCGGAAAGAATGTCCATGCAGCCGCGCGCATTTGTGTCCTTGCGGCACATTCGGCAAACGATGCGCGGCTTCGATGTCGAAAATCTTGTAGATGTCGGTTGGCAAGCGGGCGGACCGTTGGGTGAAAGATGCAAAAGCTTACCGTGCCGCGCGAGGCGGCGGATCCATCACCCCTGCCCGCCCGGATTATTGACCGTTCGGCGTGGCTGCTTCACCCGGAAGTTTTTCGGCCAGTTGCAAATGTTCTTGCAGCGTCGGCAAGGTCGCCTGCGCGAAGTTCTGCACCGGCGATTTCGCGCGCCGTGCTTCCAGTTTGAATTCGCTGATGTCCTTCTTGTGATCCTTGACCATCGTTTGCGCATAGGCCTTGTCGAACGCCGCGCCATGCAGCGACGAAAGACGATCGATCGCCTTCTGGTCCGTGGAATCTGGCCGGGTCGGCAACTGGATGTTTTCCTGCGCCGCGGCGGCTTTCAATTTGTCATTGGCGGCGCCGTGATCCTGCACCATGCGTTGACCGAAACTTTTCACATCCGCGCTCTGTCCATGGCTTTCGGCGAGTTGGCCCATGGCCACTTCCGTCATGCCGCCGCTGGCGGCCTTCTTGGCGAAGCTCGCGTCCTGGGATGCGCACAGTGCCGCGGTGCTCAGCAAGCATCCGGCGAAGATCATCATTCCTTGACATGTTTTCATGGTTGACTCCGTTCTCGGCTACCCCGGCATGTACAAGCAATCGCAGTGCCACGCGTCGACCATGCCCCGGCGCGGCGAGTGATCGTGGCACTGTTGGCTCCTAGGAAAAACTTGCCCGACGCACGATGTCGAACAAACGTTCCCGGCTCATCTACGTTTCCGATACCCAAACCGGCTATACGCGACAGCGACGCGGCAAGCACTTTGTCTATCTCGATCACCACGGGCGCCTGCTGCGCGACGAGCGGGTGCTGGCGCGCATCCGCTCGCTGGCAATTCCGCCGGCTTATACCGACGTGTGGATTTGCCGTAGCGCGCGCGGCCATCTGCAGGCCACCGCGCGCGATGCCCGCGGACGCAAGCAATACCGCTATCACCCGCTATGGAAAGCGTGGCGGGAAGAAACCAAATTCGAGCGCACGCTGGATTTCGCGCGCGCCTTGCCGAAATTGCGCGCGCGCATCGCGCGCGACATGCGCCGCGAGGGGCTGGCGCGCGAACGTGTGCTGGCCACCATCCTGCGCCTGCTCGATCGCACCCACGCGCGGATCGGCAACGAGGAGTATGCCAGGGCCAATCGATCGTTCGGACTCAGCACCTTGCGCGATCGCCACGCACGGGTGCGCGGCGACGAAGTGATCCTGCATTTTCGCGGCAAATCGGGCCGCGACCAGCAAGTCACGCTCACCGATGCGCGGGTTGCGAGGGTGGTGCGGCGTTGTGAGGATCTGCCCGGGCAACACCTGTTCAAGTACCGCGACGAACAAGGCAAGCTGCATCGCGTCAGCTCCAATGAGATCAACGATTATCTGCGCGAGATCGCCGGCGATTTCACCGCCAAGGACTTCCGCACCTGGGCGGCGACGGTGAGTGTGGCCGGTGCGCTGATCGCGCATGGCAAACCTTCGCAGGCGATGCTGCGCGGCGCGATCGAACATGCCGCGGCGGAGCTGGGCAACACGCCGGCGGTGTGCCGCCGCGCCTATGTGCATCCCGCGATCATGCACGCCTACGAATCGCGCGCGGAAGCCGCGACCCTGCGCACGGCTTGCGAACGCGCGGCAGTGCGAACCGGGCGTGGTTTGACCCAGGCCGAAAAAGCGGTACTGATTTATCTGCGCTATCTCGCCAGGAAGCAGCAGCGCACTCGCCGCGGCGCCTGATCTGCGCGTCGCTCCGTCGGGCGCGGCGCTGCCGGCGAAAAATCGAGCCTGGCGACAATCCAACTCGGGTCGAGAGCTGGATCGGGATTGTGGAAGAGTTACACGCGCGCTCGAAAAGGATTACCGATTCACTCGAACCGATTCGCCGCGGGCTGACTTGCCGGTCACGCCGCGTTCGCACACGGCCTCTTCATCTTGGGACGCATGTACCTGCCTGACTTACCTCGCGCCTTGCGTGGCGAGGCACGTGCCGCTTGCGTGCGGCGCGGAGCGCGTCAGCGGCACGCATCTTGCTGCCGGAAACGCACGCGGCTCATGGAAGCGCCACGGAAGGAACCTCAGGATGAAGGCAAGCGGCGGGAACGGATCATCACCGGCAAGACGGGCGGTTGTGACCGGAGGTGCGGGCTTTCTCGGCAGCCATTTGTGTTCCCGGTTGCTCGACGAAGGCTTTCACGTCACGGCGATAGACAATCTCTCCAGCGGCAGCCTGCGCAACGTCGCCCCGCTGCTCGCGCGCGACGCGTTCCGGTTCGTCAAGCACGACATCATCGCGCCGATCGGCATCGAGGCCGATTACATCTTCAATCTCGCCTGCTGCGCTTCGCCGCCGCATTACCAGCGTGATCCGGAAAAGACCCTGCGCACCTGCACCGACGGCGCGCTCAACATGCTGCGGCAGGCAATGCTGCACAAGTCGCGTATCTTCCAGGCTTCCACCAGCGAGGTGTACGGCGAGCCGGAAGTGCATCCGCAGCGCGAGTCCTACCGCGGCGCGGTTTCACCCATCGGGCCGCGCGCCTGCTACGACGAGGGCAAGCGCGCCGCGGAAGCGGCGTTCTTCGATTTCCAGCGCATGCACGGCGTGCAGATCAAGGTCGCGCGCATCTTCAATACCTTCGGGCCGCAGATGCAATTGGATGATGGCCGCGTGGTATCCAATTTCATCGTGCAGGCGCTGCGCAACGAGCCGCTCACCGTGCACGGCGACGGCAGCCAGACGCGTTCGTTCTGCTACGTGGATGACCTGATCGAGGGCATCTGCAAATTCGTGTTCGCCGGAGCCGAGCTGGCCGGCCCGATCAACCTGGGCAATCCGGGCGAAGTCACTGTGATTGAACTCGCGCGCCGCATCATCGCGCTCACCGGCTCGCGCTCGCGCATCGTGCACCGGCCGATGCCGGTGGATGATCCGACCCGCCGCTGCCCTGACATCGGGCTCGCGCAAGCCACGCTGGGATGGGCGCCGCGCACGCCGCTTGACGAAGGCCTGCGCCGCACCATCGCCTGGTTCGAACAGGTATTGAGCGAAGCGGAACCGGTTTCGGAGTTGAGCGGTGTCCCCGCGTAACGGCAACGCCGGCGCCGGCCTGGCATCCGGCAGCGTGCTGATCACCGGCGGCGCGGGGTTCGTCGGCTCGCACCTGGCCGACGAACTGCTCGAACACGGCTATCGCGTGCGCGTGCTGGACAACCTCGACGCGCAGGTGCACGGTGACGCCATCGCGCGGCCTGCGTACCTCAACCCGGAAGTGGAACTTCTGCGCGGCGACGTGCGCGATCGCGCGGCGGTCAATCGCGCATTGCGCGGGGTGGAGGCGGTGTTCCACTTCGCCGCCGCGGTCGGCGTCGGCCAGAGCATGTATGAAATCGAGCGCTACACCGATGTCAACAATCGCGGCACCGCGGTGTTGCTGGAGGCGCTGAGCGCCGCGCCCGTGCAGCGCTTGATCGTGGCTTCCAGCATGAGCGTGTATGGCGAGGGCCGCTGCCGCGCGCCGGACGGCACGCTGGTGGATCCGCCGGAGCGCTCGCCGGAACGCTTGCGGATGGGCGATTTCGAATTGCGCGATGCGGACAGTCAGCCGCTGACGCCGATTCCGACGCCGGAAGAAAAGCCGAGCGTTCCGACTTCGGTGTACGCGTTGTCCAAGCTCGATCAGGAACGCCTGTGCCTGATGATCGGTCATGCTTATGGCGTACCCGCCGTGGCGCTGCGCTTCTTCAATATCTACGGCACGCGGCAGGCACTGTCGAACCCGTATACCGGCGTGCTGGCGATCTTCGCCTCGCGCTATCTCAACCAGCGCGCGCCGATGATTTTCGAAGACGGCCTGCAACGGCGCGACTTCGTCAACGTGCGCGACGTCGCGCGGGCTTGCCGGCTCGCGCTGCAGACCGATGACATCGGCGGCAGTGTGATCAACGTCGGCAGCGGCCGTTCGATTTCGATACTCGGTGTCGCCGCGGCGATGGCACAGGCGCTGGCGATCGAGGATCAACCGCCGCAAGTCACGCGCAAGGTGCGCGTCGGCGACATTCGCCATTGCTTCGCCGACATCGCGCTGGCGGCCGAACTGCTGGGCTATGTCCCGCAGGTGTCGCTCACCGACGGCTTGAGCGAACTGGTGGACTGGATGCTGGGCCAGCGCGCGTTCGATCGCGTGGACGCCGCGGCCGAAGAACTCGCCAAGCGGGGGTTGCGATTGTGAACACGCCATCCTCCGGACAGTCGCCGGTGCTGATTACCGGGGGCGCCGGCTTCATCGGCGCCAATCTCGCCGCGCACCTGTTGTCGATGGGCCGCGCGGTCACGATCTACGACAATCTTTCGCGTCCCGGCGTGGAGCGCAACCTCAACTGGTTGCGCGCGCAGTTTGGAGACACGTTGCAGGTGCGCGTGGCCGATACGCGCGATGCGCAGGCGCTGCGGGACGCCGTCGCCGGCGCGACCCAGGTGTTCCACTTCGCGGCGCAGGTCGCGGTGACGTCGAGCCTCGCCGATCCGATCACCGATTTCGAGATCAATCTGCGCGGCACCCTGAACCTGCTGGAAGCGATCCGCGCCGAGCGGCATCCGCCCACGCTGGTGTTCACTTCCACCAATAAAGTTTACGGCGCGCTGGCGGACGTGGAGCTGGAGACCACGCCGACGCGCTTCCAGCCTCGCTACACGCATCTGCGTCAGAGCGGCATTTCGGAGCGGCGGCCGCTGGATTTCCACAGCCCGTACGGTTGCTCCAAGGGCGGTGCCGACCAATACGTGCTCGATTACGCGCGCAGCTTCGGGATTGCCGCGGCGGTGCTGCGGATGAGCTGCATCTACGGCCCGCATCAGTTCGGCAACGAGGATCAGGGTTGGGTCGCGCATTTCCTGATTCGCGCGCTGCAACGCCGCGCGATCACCGTGTACGGCGATGGTCGGCAGGTGCGCGACATTCTTCATGTGGACGATCTGGTCGAGGCGCTGCTCGCGTGTCAATCGCACATGCCGAAATTGCGCGGATGCGCGTTCAACATCGGCGGCGGCCCGCAGCACACGCTGAGTCTGCTGGAATTGCTGGCGCGCATCGGTGAGCTGCAGGGCCATCCGCCACGCGTGACGCACGCGCCCTGGCGGGTCGGCGATCAACGCTATTACGTCTCCGACACGCGCGCGTTCCAGGGCGCCACCGGCTGGCGCCCGCGAGTGTCGCCGGAGGTGGGCGTCGCGCGTCTGCACGACTGGTTGCGCGCGCAGGCATTTCAGGAAGAACACGACACCGCCGGAGCGCATGCGGCATGAGCAGCGCCGTCATGGAAGCCGCGGTGATGCGCGGCGATGGCCGCATCGCACTGGAGCGCGTGCCGGTGCCGAGGCCGCGCGCCAACGAGGTTTGCGTGCGCCTGCACGGTTGCGGCGTGTGCGCGTCCAATCTGCCGGTATGGGCGGGACGCCCGTGGTTCAAATATCCACTCGATCCCGGCACGCCGGGGCACGAAGGCTGGGGCGAGATCGCCGCACTGGGCGAGGGCGTCGAGGACTTCTGCATCGGAGAGCAGGTCGCGCTGCTGTCGGGCCGCGCCTATGCCGATTACGACGTGGCGATGGCGAATGCGGTCGCGCGGATTCCCGCCTGTGCGCAAGCGCGGCCGTTGCCCGGCGAGCCGCTGGCATGCGCGATGAACATTTTTCGTCGTAGCGACATCCGGCGCGAGCAATGGGTGGCCGTTGTCGGCGTGGGGTTCATCGGTGCACTGCTGATCCAGCTTGCCGTGCATGCAGGCGCGCGCGTGGTCGCGCTGTCACGCCGTCCGTATGCGCTGGAAATCGCGCGTGTGTGCGGTGCGACACACGTCTTCGCCACGGAAGACCCGCATGCCGCGATCGGCGCGGTGCGCGAACTCACCGACGGCGCCGGTTGCGAGCGCGTGATCGAAGCCGCGGGCGAACAGGTCACCCTGGATATCGCCAGCGCGATCAGCGCGACCAGCGGGCGGCTGATGATCGCGGGCTATCACCAGGATGGCTTGCGGCAGGTGGACATGCAGCAGTGGAACTCGCGCGGACTGGATGTCATCAACGCGCACGAACGCGATCCGCGAGTGGCCGCGCGCGGCTTGCACGAAGCGATGGATGCGCTGCGCGATGGACGGCTGGATACGGCCGCGCTGCTGACACATCGGGTTCCCCTTCGCGAACTGGGCTCGGCATTCGAGCTGATGCGTGCGCGTCCGGAAGGATTCCTCAAGGCAGTGGTGACGATGTGAACGCACAACCGGACAATTTCGCGATGCCATCCGTGGCGCGTCCTCCGGTCGGCGGCCACGCTCCGCCTTCGCAGGCACCGCGATCTGCCAATCAAGCCGGATCGCAACTGCTGCCTGCCCGACCGCGACTGGGATTCCTCGGCGTCGGCTGGATCGGCCGTCAACGCATGCAATGTCTGCTGGAAAGTGGACTGGGTGAAGTCGTCGCGGTGGCCGATCAGGACGGTGCGGCGCTGCATGCCGCCGCCTCGCTGGCCCGAGGCGCGCGTGCGCACAATTCCTATGCGTCGTTGCTTGGCGAGGACCTTGACGGTTTGGTGATCGCCACGCCCAGCGGCGCACATGCGCGCCAGGCAATCGAAGCGCTGGAGTGTGGCTTGGCGGTGTTCTGCCAGAAGCCGCTGACCCGCACCGCGCAGGAGGCGCGCGACGTGATCGAATGCGCGCGCCGCAGCGATCGGCTGCTGCAAGTGGATTTCAGTTATCGCCATGTCGCGGGAGTGTCGCGCGTGCGCGAGCTGATCAGCCGCGGCGAACTCGGCGAGATCTATGCGATCGAACTGGCCTTCCATAACGCCTATGGCCCGGACAAGCCGTGGTTCCGGGATATCCGGCGCTCGGGCGGCGGTTGCGTGATGGATTTGGGAATACACCTGATCGATCTGGCTTGCTGGATCACCGGCTGCACGCGTGCGCAGGCGCTGGAGGCGCAGTTGTTCGCGCACGGCCGCACGCTCGCGTGGCCAATCCACGAAGTCGAGGATTACGCCAGCGTGCAATGGCGACAGGAAAGTGGCGCCTGTGTGCGCATGGTCTGTTCGTGGAATCTGCCGGCCGGTTGCGATGCGCAGATCGAGGCATCGTTTTATGGCACCAAGGGTGGCGCCTCGCTGCGCAATGTCGCCGGTTCGTTCTACGACTTCACGGTGGACCGCTTCCGCGGCACGCACCGCGAGAACCTTGCCTCGCCGCCGGATTCCTGGGGCGGCCGCGCGTTGCTGGCATGGGCGGAGCGGCTGGCGATCGATCCGACTTATGACGACGCGGCCGAACATCTGGTCGATGTCGCCGCCATCGTGGATCACATCTATGGGCGCTGAGCTTGCTGTCCCCATGCGTGCGCAGGCGCTGCGGAGTTTAGGCGGGCGCCGCCGCGTGCTGATGACCGCCGACACGCAAGGCGGCGTATGGCAGTACGCGCTGGAGTTGTGCCGCGCGCTCACCGCACGCGGCTGCGAGATCACCCTGGCGACGATGGGTGGCTTTCCGGATCGCGAGCAGCGCCGTGAAGCCGCGACGATCGCCGGACTCGATCTGCGCGTCAGTCACTACCGGCTGGTGTGGATGGATGATCCCTGGCGCGATGTGCGGGACGCCGGCGAGTGGCTGCTCGGCATCGCGCATGAAGTGCGGCCGGATGTGGTGCACTTGAACGATCTCGGTCACGGCGATCTGGCTTGGCCCGCACCGGTTCTGACGGTCGGGCATTCCTGCGTGTTGTCGTGGTGGCGCGCGGTGCACGGGGAACCCGCGCCAGCCGCGCAATGGTCGCGCTATCGGCAACACGTCGCCGCCGGCCTGCATGCCTCCGATCTGGTGGTCGCGCCGACGAACGCGATGTTGTCCTCGCTGCAATGTTTCTACGGGCCGCTGCGCAACGCGCGGGTGATTGCAAACGGCAGGAGGCTGGGCGTTGCGCGGCGCGTCAAGAAAGGCGTGATTTTCTCCGCCGGGCGTGTCTGGGACCAAGGCAAGAACCTCGCCGCACTGGCGGCGATTGCCGCGCGGGTGCCGTGGCCGGTGTGCATCGCAGGTGCCCATCGCGGGCCGCATTCGGATCGCGAAAGTGAGCACGCCGGATACTTGAACGTGCGCATGCTGGGCAAGCTGGGCGGCGATACTCTGCGACGCTGGTTCGCCAAGGCTTCCATCTACGCGCTGCCCGCGCGTTACGAGCCGTTCGGCTTGTCGGTGCTCGAGGCCGCGGAAGCCGGCTGCGCCCTGGTGCTGGGCGACATCGATTCGCTGCGTGAAACCTGGGATGGCGCCGCGCTGTTCGTGCCACCGAACGATCCCGACGCGCTCAGTGCCACCTTGCGCCGGTTGATCGCCGACGACGTGCTGCGCGCCCGCGGCATGGCGCGCGCCCACCGTCGTGCCGCACACCTGACGCCGCGCGCGATGGCCGACGGCTATCTGGAGGCTTACGCCGATTTATTGGCGCGTCGCGCGTTCGGCGCGTCGATGGAAATGCTGCCGTGAAATTCGTACTGTTCTATCACTCGCTGGTGTCGGACTGGAACCACGGCAACGCGCATTTCCTGCGTGGCGTGGTCGGTGAACTGCTGGCCCGCGGGCATCAGGTGGATGTCTACGAACCCGCCGATGGCTGGAGCCGCGGCAAGTTGATCGCGATGCATGGCGAGGCGCCGCTGCGCCAGTTTGCCTGTCGTTTCCCGCGCCTGCGCAGCCGCCTGTATGACATCGATCGGCTCGATATCGACCATGCGCTCGACGAGGCGGACGTCGCGATCGTGCACGAGTGGAATCATCCGGCACTGCTGGAGCGGCTGGGCGCGTACCGGCGGCGCGCGCCCGGTTTGCGCCTGCTGTTTCACGACACCCATCACCGCTCGGTCACCGCGCCCGATGAAATGGCGCGCTTCGATTTGCGCGATGTGGATGGTGTGCTTGCGTTCGGCGCGGCTGTCCGGCAGCGCTATCTCGATCAGGGCTGGTGCGCGCGCGCCTGGGTCTGGCACGAAGCCGCCGATGTGCGCGTGTTCCATCCCTACCCGGAACTGCCCGCGCAAGGCGATCTGGTCTGGATCGGCAACTGGGGCGACGACGAGCGCGCGCAGGAGCTCGCGGAGTTTCTGATCGAACCCGTGCGTGCGCTGCATCTGGTCGCGCGCGTGCATGGCGTGCGATATCCGGCGCACGCGCTGGCCAAGCTGGCGCACGCGGGCATCGACTACCGCGGCTGGCTGCCCAACTTCCGGGTGCCGGAGGTGTTCGCGCGCAACCGCGTCACCGTGCACGTGCCGCGCCGTCCGTACGTGCGCGCGCTGCCTGGCGTCCCGACCATCCGTGTGTTCGAGGCGCTGGCCTGCGGCGTTCCGCTGGTGTGCGCGCCTTGGGAAGATGTCGAAGGCCTGTTCCGTCCCGGCAGGGATTACCTCGTTGCACGCGACGGCGCCGACATGACCCGCAAGTTGCGCGCGGTGCTGCAGGATGCGGAACTCGCGCGTTCGCTGGCCGCCAATGGTGTGGAAACCATCCGCGCGCGCCACACCTGCGCGCACCGCGTGGACGAATTGCTACAGATCATCGGGGCACTGCATCCGACCATGGCGGCCTGGCAGCGCGCTGAGGCACGCTCCAGGCTCGCGATGGGAGTGACGCGATGAGCGATTCACTGAACATCGCGTTCTTCGGTTCCAGCCTGGTGTCCTCGTACTGGAACGGTGCGGCGACTTATTACCGCGGCATCATCCGCGCACTGCATGCGCGCGGACACCGCATAACCTTCCACGAACCCGACGCCTTCGACCGCCAGCAGCATCGTGACATCGAGCCGCCGGAATGGGCTCGCGTGATCGTGTATCCGGCCAGCGAGGAGGGCGCGCTGCGCGCGCTGCAATCCGCACGCGGCGCCGACATCGTGGTCAAGGCCAGCGGCGTCGGCGTGAACGATGCGCTACTGGAGCGCGAGGTGCTGAATTTGCGTTCGTCTGGCAGCCGGGTGGTGTTCTGGGACGTGGATGCGCCGGCCACGCTGGAACGCATGCAGGCCGATTCCGCCGATCGGTTTCGCGCCCTGGTTCCCCAATACGATCTGATCCTGACCTATGGCGGCGGCCCGCCGGTGATCGCGGCGTATCAGCGCTTCGGCGCGCGCGCGTGTGTGCCGATCTACAACGCGCTCGATCCCGACACCCACCATCCGGTGCTGCCGGAACCGCGCTATCAGTCGGATTTGAGTTTCCTCGGCAATCGCTTGCCCGATCGCGAAGCGCGCGTGGATCGGTTTTTTTTCGATGCGGCGCGGCGGCTGCCACATTGCAGGTTCCTGCTTGGCGGCGCCGGCTGGGGCGACGTGCCGGACAACGTGCGCGCCCTGGGGCACGTGGCGACCGCCGATCACAATGCCTTCAACTGCAGCGCCAAGCTGGTGCTCAATATCAATCGCGACAGCATGGCGAGGTTCGGCTGGTCGCCACCCACGCGCGTGTTCGAAGCCGCCGGCGCCGGCGCCTGCCTGATCGTGGATGCATGGGAAGGCATCGAGGAATTTCTGGAACCCGATCGCGAGGTGCTGGTCGCCCGCGACGGCGCGGCCGTTGCGCAATACATGCACGCGATCGGCGCACGGCATGCGCGGCGGATCGGCGCGCGCGCGCGCGTGCGGCTGCTGGCCGAACACACCTACGCGCGGCGCGCGGCGCAGGTGGAGCGGATATTGCTGGATGCCTCGCCGCACACGCCCAGTGCGGCCGAGAACAGGATGACTTTCACTCGCGCGGGCGCGCATCGACCTGGATTGCTGGCATGAACAACTCGCTGGACATCGTGATCCTCGGCTTGTCGTTGCGCTCATCCTGGGGCAACGGCCATGCCACCACTTATCGCGCATTGATCCGCGCACTGCTGCGGCGTGGGCATCAGGTACGCTTCCTCGAACGTGATCTGCGCTGGTATGCGCAGAACCAGGATGCGCCGGCGGACCTCGCCGCCTGCATCGCGCTCTATGGCAGCGTCGACGAACTGAGACAGGTGCACGCCGAGGCGATCGCGCATGCCGATCTGGTGATCGTCGGCTCCTATGTGCCGGACGGGATCGAAATCGGCGACTGGGTGCAGGACACCGCGCATGGTGCCACGGCTTTCTACGACATCGACACGCCGGTGACGCTGGCGAAACTCGAGCGGGATCGGTGCGACTACCTGCATCCCCGCCTGATCGCGGGTTACGATCTTTACCTGTCCTTTACCGGCGGCCCGCTGCTGCAAACGCTGCAGCAGCGCTACGGCGCGCACGCGCTGCCGTTCTACTGCGCGGTGGATGCCGAACGCTATACGCCGGTGCAGGTCGCGCCGCGCTTCGATCTCGGCTACATGGGCACCTACAGCGATGATCGCCAGCCAACCCTGCAACGGTTGCTGATGGAGCCCGCGCAAACCTGGTCGGCAGGCCGCTTCGTGGTGGTCGGGCCGCAGTATCCGGAAACCATCGAATGGCCGGCCAATGTCCATCGCATCGAGCATCTCGGGCCGGGCGAGCATCCACGCTTTTACAACGAACAGAGGTTTACGCTCAACGTGACGCGCGCGGACATGATCGCGGCGGGCTGGTCGCCGAGCGTACGGCTGTTCGAGGCCGCGGCTTGCGGTACGCCGATCATTTCCGATGCGTGGCCCGGGCTCGATTCGTTCTTCGAACCCGGCCGCGAAATCCTGATCGCGCAGGATGCGCGACAGGTGTTGTACTGGTTGCGCGACATGCCGGCGCGGCGCCGACATGCGATCGGCACCGCCGCGCGCGCACGGGTGCTGGCCGAACACACCGCCGCGCATCGCGTGGAAACGCTGGAGCAATATCTCGACCGGGTTGCTCCGCGTCGCATTCCAGTCCGGTCGTTCGGGAGTGTGCGCCATGACAGCGCGGCATGAAGCCAGACAAACCACCAATCATGACGAGATCCGCACTTGGGCCGAGGCGCGCGGCGGCCGGCCGGCCAGCGTGCGCGGCACCGAGGACAATGAGGAAGCCGGCGTGTTGCGGATTGCCTTCAGCGACGACGAGAATCTGGAAACCATCGAGTGGGACGAATTCTTCGACAAGTTCGAGGAAGAACACCTGGCCTTTCTCTACCAGGACCGCACCGCGGACGGTGGCGAGAGCCGCTTCTTCAAACTTGTCCAGCGCGGCGAGCCCAGGCACGGACGCGATCATGGACGCGACCACGGCCGGCATCCCGGGACCCGCCACTAGTGGCGGCGCTTGCCACCGATGCGGGCATGCGTTCGCTGCACGAACAGATCGCGGAACTTGGGCCGTGGTTCCACAATCTGCATTTGCCGCAAGGCGTGCAAACCTGCCCCGACCACCCGCTCGGTGATTTCCCGGCGTTCAAGTGGCGCGAGATCGCGCCGCATGTTCCGGCTGACCTCGGCGGATGGCGCGTGCTGGACATCGGCTGCAACGCCGGCTTCTACAGTTTCGAACTGGCCGGGCGCGGCGCGCGGGTGACCGGCATCGACATGGATCCGCATTACCTGCGCCAGGCGCGCTGGGCGGCGGAGCAGTTCGGTTGCGCCGATCGCATCGAGTTTCGCCAGATGCAGATCTACGATCTGATGCGCGAGGACACGCGCTATGACCTGGTCTGGTTCATGGGTGTGCTGTATCACCTTCGCCACCCGCTGCTGGCGCTGGATATCGTGCGTCGCAAAACCACGCGCATGCTGATCCTGCAGACGCTGACCATGCCGGGCGAGGAGGTCGCGCCGGTCGCGCGCGAATTCCCGCTGGACCAACGTGACGCGATGCTCGAGCCGGGTTGGCCCAAGATGGCGTTCATCGAGCATCGCCTGGCCGGCGATCCGACCAACTGGTGGGCGCCCAATCATGCCTGCGTGGAAGCGATGCTGCGCGCCAGCGGTTTCAAGGTGCGCGCCCGAATCGCGCACGAGTGCTATCGATGCGAGCCGACGACAGGCGATCCCGAGATCAGCGAAATGATCGAAACGGAACTGTGCGCGGCCACGGGTCGAGGCCTGCGCGACAAGTCCGGCCGCGGCGACGGCTAAAGACGGCCGGATCGCAGCGCTTCCCGCGCCGGCCGCTCCGACCAGGTCGGAGCGAACGCGGCCGGCAAGCCATGCAGATCGTCCTCGTGATCGTATTCGATCGCCGCACCATCGATGCGCAGGCCGTCGCCGTCGAATTGCCGTGCGCCCGCTTCGAGCTTGCGCCACGAGTTGATTTCGGCCGGCAGGTAACGCGACCAGCGCGAGGTGAACGCGCCCAACCTGAACACGCCATGCAACACCAGCGCGCGCTCGTTGAAACTGAACTGCACCGGCGCGCCCTCTTCGGGCAGCGCCAGGGCAGTGGGAATCCAGTTATTCATCATGCAAAGGGTCCTTGCGGCAACGGATCACGCCGCCGATTTTCAGCTCCCGTGAGTGAAGGGAACGAGCAAGCTTTGTGCAGCAATGCGTCGACGCGAACGGCGGACGTGATAACGCGACGGGAATCACGTCACACCGATCTTGCCCCGGGTGGAAGCCCTGACAGTCCATCCGTGGGCTATCAGAGCTTCCTGCATGAGCACGAAAAGGCGCGCGTGCTGCATGCATCACTGCCGTCCGTGGCTTGAGGAACGCGAGGTTCCGCGCACGATTCAGCACAGCTCGTGCCAGCAGGCTGGCACATCTGCGCGGCAATCGCAGCCGCATTCCCACGCGATTGTGACGAGCGCGTGGTGCTGACGACGACACGCGCGAGGGCAAAGCTTTTCGCATCGCGAGGAAAGTAATACCTGCCGCGCCGGCAGCGCGCACGCAAGGCGTTGGTCTCGGCGGCGGCATGGATACTGCAATCTGGATTGCTCGCAAATCTGGAGTACATGGATGTTCAACCGCAGCGATCGTCCCCTGCCACATGCCGCCCGCATTACCGAACTTCTGGAACTGGCCTACGCCGCGGAACTGACCCGCATGCGTCACGTGCTGAAAGCGCTGGAATGCGCGCAGGACGCCGGTTTGCGCAGTGACTGGCGCGCGTGCATCGCGGAGGCGCGCGCGCGCGCGGCGATGCTGGCACACATGCTCGGGGAACTTGGCGTCGCGTCCGCGGCCACTTCGGAGCCGCGCGCGGCCGGGGGGGACTGCCTGCTGGAGGCGATGGAGCTGGCGCTGCGCAACGGCGACCTTACCGCCGCCGAGGCCATTGCACGCGAATGCGTGGTGCTGGCGGAAGCACGCTGCGCGCAAGCCTGGCGGCGCGTGCAGCAGGCGATGACGGTACGCACGGGCGGCGCGACGCTGGCGGCGTAACGGGTTTGCGCGCCCCGACGAGGCTGATATCAACCGCGCTGCGCGCGACGCCGGAACATCATCATCAGCGCCATCGCGCCGGGCACCGCGACCAGCGCGATCCACGCGCCTTCGCTGAATTGCGACACCAGTGCCACCGCGATCACGACCGCGGTCACCAGCGCACCGAAGGCATTGATGGCCAAGCGCAGCCGCAAGCCGGCGGGCGTGCTCCAGTCGCCTTGCTGGCGAAGCGCGCGGCGCCAATGCAGGCTCAGCGAGAGTTGCGACAGCGTGAAGCCGAGCAGTACGCCGATGGTGAACAGCGGGACCAGACGCTGCGTAATGCCGCCGAAGGCGAGCAGCAGCACCGCCGCGCAGGTCGCCAGCACCAGCATGCCGAAGCGATTGCCAGAAGCCACGAAGTTTTTCGGCAGATAACCGTCTTCGGCGATGCTGCGACATAGCCGCGGCAGCGCCACGAAGCTGGTATTGGCCGACAGCATCAGCACGCACAACAGCACGGTCATCGCCAAGAAATAGAACACGCCCTGTCCGCTGACCGCTGCGGCAAGTTGCGCCAGAACGCTGCGATAACCTGGCTGCGCCTGATCCATCGCGGTGATGTGATAAACCGGGAGCAGCCAGCCCACGCCGGCCAGCAACAGGGCCAGCGCCGCGACGATCAGGGTCAGGGTGCGCCGTCCGTAACGCTGTACCGGATCACGAAACGCGCCGATGCCGTTGCTGACCGCTTCCACGCCGGTGGTGGCGGTGCAGGCCACCGCGAATGCGCGCAGCAGCAGCCACCAATTCGCCGGGTGCGCGCCGGCGATACCCGCATGCGGCGCGACCAGCGCGTGCGGATGGCCGCCGGCCGCGACCGCGTGGTACAAGCCGAACGCAATGATGATCACGAAGCAGCCGACGAACGCGTAGGTCGGCAATGCCAGCGTGCGCCCGGAAAACATCGCGCCGCGCAGGTTGAGCAGCGTCAGCAGCACCAATACCGCCAGGCACAGAGAGAGCGTGTAGGCGTGCAGCACCGGCAGCACCGAGATCAGCGCGCCGACGCCCGCCGAGATGCCGACCGCGGCGTTCAGCACGTAATCGATCAGCAGTGCGCTCGCGGCAAGCAGGCTGGCCGGTTCACCCAGGTTTCTGCGCGTCAGCGCGTACGCGCCGCCGTTGTCGGGGTAAGCGCCGATGGTTTGTCGATAAGTGACGTACAACAAGGCCAGCAGCACCAGTACCGCCGCGATCAGCCAGCGCGCGTACATCGCCGCCGCCGCGCCCGACGACGCGAGTGCCAGCAGCGCGGCTTCCGGACCGTAGGCGATGGACGCAAGCGCATCCAGTCCCATCGCCGGCACGCCTTCGAATGCGGTGATCTTGCGCGCCGCGCGCTGACGCTTTCCCAACAGCAGACTGAGGAAATCCACTCGCCCTATACCGCGCCATCCGTGCCCGTTGCGACCGGTGCGACGGCGTGGCCGCGACGCAGCAGCGCGCGGCAGAACATCGGGCGATCTTCCGCGCCCAGACGATATTTGTAAGCCTCGCGTCCGCGCAGGAAATGAAACTCCTGCACGCCTTCTCCGCTTGCATTGCGCATCGCCGCGACGATGGTCAGCAGGCCCGGGCTGAAGCGCGACCACACCGGATCAAAGCCGGTGAGGTAGAAGTGCGCGGCATTGCCGCTGTGCATCACCAGCGCGGCGGCGAGCGGGCGGTTGTCGCACTTCAGCCGGCAGAACCGCAGCAGGCCCGCTTCGCCGAGATCGGGAATCAGCGAGCGCATGAACGCGCACATCAAGGGGTCGGACAGCTTGCCGGGCTCTCCGCGTTCGCGCCAGCGCCGGCCGTGCAGCCACTCCAGCGTCCGCGCCGCACCGCGCCATTCGGCCTTCGGCAGCGGGCCGAGGACCACTTCGCCTTCGCGGCACAGGTTGCGTTGCGCCAGCCGCAGGTTGCGGCGGGTCTTGCCATTGATGCAGCCGAGTCCCTGTTCGCCGCGCGCGCGCGCGACGGTGCAGAGGTCGCCGTCGCGCACCCGGCTGTGCCAACCCTGCGGCGTGCGGGCGCGCAGCAGTGACGAGTGCGGAGGCAACTGCTGCAAATCGATCTTCGCGCAACCCAGCGCTTCGGCCGCGGCAACCAGCGAATGCAGCAGGTCCTCGCCCAGTTGCTCGCGGCCGGGCGCAATCAGGGCGTCGCCGCAATCGGAGGGCCCGGTACCGGCCAGAAGCAATGTGCCGCGCCAGCTGAAGAACGGCAGCAGCGCGACCAGCGTGCCATGCTCGCGCACCGCAATCGCGCGGGTGCGGTCGGGCGCGTAATGCCGGGCCCAGCACAGGATCCAGGTAGGCGACAGAAACGGCGTGGCGTCCGGCAGCGAGTGCCACAACGTCCACCACTCGGCGCGCAGTGCGGTGAGTTCGGAAAGCGAACCGAGCACTTCGATATGACGCGCGGCGGCGGGTGCGACGGGCGGCAGAGTCAGGGGAGAAGGCGTGGACATGATGGAGGTTCCTCAAAACGGGTCGGTTCATGCGTCGGTGCGAAAGGCCAGATCGCCGACCTGACCGCTGTCCCGACCTGCTTGAGCGAAATCGGCATGTGCGGTGTGGATCGGCGGCACGGCCACTGCCCGCGCGTGGTCGGCGACTTGCGCGGCGAGACGTTGATAAAGATCGAGATAGGCGTCGCACATGCGTTGCAGCGGAAAACGCGTTCGCGCGGCTTCACGGCAGGCGCGCGGGTCGATGCGTCCGCACGCCGCCATCGCCTCCGCCATCGCGCGCGCGTCCCGCACCAGATAACCGGTGACGCCATGATCTATGATGTCGGGCAGCGCGCCGCTCGGATAGGCGATCACCGGTGTGCCGGCGGCCAGCGCTTCCATCGCGACCAGCGAAGAGGTTTCCGGCGCGCAGCTCGGGATCAGCACGCAGCGCGCGGCGGCAAGCATTCGCAGCTTGCGCGCTTTACGCAGCACGCCGACGAAGCGTACCCGTGCATCCAGTCGCGGCGCGATCCGTTCGTCGAAATAGCGTCGATGCGCGGGCCATGCGAATACCTCGCCCGCGATCAGCAGCGGCATCTGCGCCAGCCTGGCCGCCTCGATTGCATCATGGAAACCTTTTTCCGGACAGATCCGGCCGAGTATCAGCGCGATATTGCGCTTGCGCGTGGCGAGCGCGAACGGATTCTCCGGCACGCCGTTTTCGATCGCGCCGAGCAGGCGCGTGCCTTCCGGTGCGCTGCGGGCCTGATGACGCGACACCGGTTGCAACCAGGTGAGCGGGCGCCGCGGGTGCAGCACCGCATCCGCGTGCCATGCCAGCGGCAGATGCAGGGTGATCAGCGTCGGCACGCCCGGCGGTGGCAGATAGCCGTCGCAGTCCACGCCGTGCAGATGGACGGCGTCGATGCGCTGCTCGCCCAATACCCGCACGATCGCCGTGTGCACGTTGCGATGTACCTGATTGCGCGCGTGCGTGTTGTCGTCCTGGCGGACGCGTGGCAAGCGCACCAGCGTTCCTGCAACCTGCGAGCCTTCGCATGCGATCACGATGGATTGATGACCCGCCGCAACCAGCGCGCGGTCGAGCGCGCCGGCTACTTGTTCGGCGCCGCCGACCGGATCCGCGCGCAACGGGACGAACGGGAACGGCACGCTCAGCACGCGCAGGCTCATAGTCCACCGCCCAGCCCGAAGCCGCGCAGCGCTTCGGCGGCGCGTTGCCGCCAGCGCGCGCTGGTGATGCGCCAGCCGAGAGTGTCGTAGAACGCGTGACGCGGCGGCGCGGGTTGGCGGAAGTCGTACAGCGGCGCCGCGCGGTAGCGTTCTCGTTCCAGCGGAAACGCCGACAGCGTGGCGCGCTGGCTGCGGAAGCAGGCGATCGCGCGCGCCTTGCGGCAGCGTTCGCCGGCGTCCAGCACGGCGGTACGTTCCGGGCGCGTGGCGTCCCTCCAGAATTCGCCGGCCACCCACTCGCCATCGCGCAGGTGATAGGAGGGGAACTCGATGATCGCCGGGGCCTCGCCCTGCACGCGGCGCAGCAACGCGCACGCGGCGTGCACCGCGAACGCGCAGGTATCGTGATCCGGATGCCCATGTTCATATGCATGCGTGATCACAATGCGGGTGTCGGCGAGGTCGTCGCAGAGGCGCTGCACCACTGCGACCAGCCGCTCGGCGGTCTCCTGATCCACGCAGTCGTAACCGATCCGCGCGCGCGGTTCCGCGCCCAACGCATGCAGCGCGCGTTCCAGTTCATGCGCGCGCGCCGCTGCATATTCGGCGCGATCGGAGAAACCTTCGCGGGCCGCGTCACGCATGTCGCGAGGCGCGCCGTCGGTGAGATGGATCAGCTTGAATTGCCGCAGGCGCGCCAGCCGTGCGCCCAAGCCCAGCGTCTCGTCATCCGGATGCGCGACCACCACCGCGACCGGCGAGCCGATCGGAGCACCGGCAGCGAGCGCGGCTTCGATCATGCGGAGTACTCCGCCGTTGCCCTTGATTTGTCATTCCCGCGCAAACGGGAATCCAGCGCCTTGGCAGGCTCGCCGGCTGCCCGCTCGCGCGGGAATGCCCACGCGTGGATTTTCAGCATCGAAGCAACTTGCCCGATCACGTTTTCCCACCCGCCCACTTGCGGCTGCCGGATCAGCCGCATCGTCGGGTACCACGGCGAGTCGGCGCGAGCGCGCATCCAGCGCCAATCACAATCCGCCGGCAGCAAGGTCCAGGTCGGCAACCCGAGTGCACCGGCGAGGTGCGCGCTCAGGGTGTCCACCGAGATCACGAGATCGAGCGAGCACAGTCGCTGCGCGAACACGCGCAGGTCGCGGCAGGCGAGATTGCGCATCGGGAACGGTGTGGGCAGCGCCGGATATTGCAACGAGAACCATTGCACGCCGCGCAGGCGCGCCAGCGGTGCCAGTGCGCTTTCCGGGACCGAGCGCGCGGCATTCCAGTCGCCGGCGCGCCAGCACAGGCCGATGCGCGGCGGCTGCCGCGGATCGCGCCCGGCGCGCGGGAACTGCGAGCCGAGATACGGCACGCGCGCGGGGATTTCGTCGGGCATCAGCCGCAGGATGTGCGGCAGCTCCATCAGTTCGACATCGCAATCGCGCGCGATGCCGGGCGCGCCGTCGTGCAGCGCCACGAGCCGATCGATGCCCGGCGCATCGCGCAGCAGATCGAGCAGGGCCGGTTGCGCCCACAGCGCGACCGTCGCGCAGCGCTCGTGCAGCCGCGGCAGCAGACGCACGAACTGGATGGTGTCGCCAAGCCCGTGATAGCAGTGGACCAGCACGCGCGCGCCGGTCAGCGCGCGACCATCCCACAGCCACTGCCAATGGCGTGGCAACTCGTGCGTGCGTTCGCCCGCGCGCGCGCGGCGCTGCAGGATGCGATCACTGATATTCCACGCGGCGGCGAAATCGCCGCGCAACATGGCCCTCGTCCATGAGTCCATAGCATTGTGGCCGATTCACCCGGCGCCCCTCGTTCGCCTGCAATCCGCGCCGTCGACGGGCAACGAGACCGTGCACAGATATCTGGCGGATGAGGAATTTTGCGCGAGCGGTTCCGCGGTTCATCCCATTGCAGTCACCCGAATCCCGGGCTGCTCAGAATGCCGCGCCGACCGTGTTCGGAAGGTGCAGATGGCGCGCGACGGAGGCACCGATGTCGGCAAAACTTTCCCGCTTGCCGAGCGAGCCGCGCGCGATGCCGGGCCCGAATGCCAGCACCGGCACGCACTCGCGCGTGTGATCGCTGCCGGGCCAGGTCGGGTCGCAACCGTGATCGCCGGTGATGATGGCGAGATCGCCCTCGCGCATCACATCCAGCAGTTCCGGCAGGCGCGTGTCGAGCGCTTCCAGTGCGGCGGCATAACCGGCGGTGTCGCGGCGATGGCCATACAGCGTGTCGAAATCCACCAGGTTGGCAAACAGCAGCCCGCCGTCCGCCAGCCGCGGCACCACATCCATGATGCGATCGAACACGCGCTGGTTGTCCTCGCCGACCAGTTCGCGTCCGGTGGCGTCATGGCAGAACAGATCGCCGATCTTGCCGACCGACACTACTTCGCGGCCGGCATTGGCGGCGCGATGCAGCAGCGTGCCGCGCGGTGGCGGTACGCCGTAATCGTGCCGCCGCGGCGTGCGCCGGAAGCCGGCCTGCGGCGTGCCGGTGAACGGCCGCGCTATCACCCGCCCGATGCGCAGGTCGTTGCAGAGTTCGCGCGCGATACGGCAGACGCGATACAGGCGTTCCAGACCGAAGCGTTCCTCGTGCGCGGCAACCTGGAAAACGCTGTCGCCGGAGGTGTAGACGATCGGCTTGCCGGTGCGCAGGTGTTCCTCGCCGAGTTCGTCGATGATTTGCGTGCCCGAAGCATGCCGTTGGCCGAGTACGCCCGGCAATTGCGCGCGTTCGCACAGCTCGTCCATCAACGCTTTCGGAAAGCACGGCTGTGCGTGCGGAAAGTAACCCCAGTCGCGCTTAACCGGCACGCCGGCGATTTCCCAATGGCCGGTTTGGGAATCCTTGCCGGCGGAAATTTCCGCCGCGCTTCCGGCGCGGCCGCGGCACCAGCGGCGCGTTTCCAATCCCGGCGGCGCGCGCCCGGTGGCACTGCGGCACGCCTCGCCCAGGCCCAGCGATGCCAGGAAGGGGAGATTCAATCCGCCGTGACGCACGCCCGCCTGATCGGCATCGCGCCGGGCGCAGCGGGTGGCGATGTGGCCGACGGTGTCGGCGCCCAGATCACGGTAGCGCGGCGCATCCGGCGCGCCGCCCACGCCGACCGAATCCAGCACGATCAGGAAGGCGCGGCTCATGCGAACGCCTCATCCGCCGCCGCGCCGGCGATTGCGCTGGCCGGTGCGTAGCGTTCCACCATGCGCGCACAGAAATCCGCATAGAGTGCCGGATCGCGCGGCGCGCTGGAGTGGTGCGGGGCCAGCCCCAAATGTTGGGGCGTGAAACAGAAGGTCAGCGTGATCTCGAATTCGCGCAACGCGTACATCTGGCGGTCGAACCATTCCATCGCATTGGGACGGAAGCTGTCGGCCCACGACAGCCCGGTGCGGAGATAACGCACGCCCAGCCGCTGCATCCATTCCACCGCGTCATCCAGCCGGGGATCCTCGAAATGGAACCACTGACACAACCCGAGTTGCGGCGTGTGCCGCGCAAATTTTTCCAGCGCGAGTTTCGGCGTGCCGTCTTCGCGCAGCAGGCCCATGTGGAAATGACGATAGTAAGAAGAGCCTTCCGCTTCCTTGTGGCGGGTGGTCGCCTCCCATTCTCGCGGCAGATCGTAGAGGCTGTACCAGTGGATGCGCGGCGCGCGGCCGAGCAGCAATTGCGCGGTGCGCTCAAGGCCCCACGATTGCACTTCCTCGGCGCCGAAACTGGATACGCCGACCTCGCTGACGATCACCGGCTTGTCGGTGAGCGCCTGGATTTCGGCGAGCTTGTCCGGCCAGGCGTGAATCGACCACAGATTCCAGTCCAGCGGAAAGCCGTGCACGGCGAGTTGCTGCACTTCGTCCAGCACGCCGCGTTGCGCCATGTTGCGGATGAACTCCGGATCGATCGGCGAAATGCCACCCAGCACGCACGGCAGCTTCGGGTTGACCGCGCGCACCGCGCGCGCCGCGAGTTTGGTCATGGCGGCGTAGCGCGACCAGTCCGGATCCAGCGCAGGATCCCAGTGCGACTTGTTGTTGGGCTCGTTCCAGAGCATTACCGCTTCGATCATCGGAGGTTCTCCCCAACCAGGACGGGATTGACGTGACCATTGCCGAAGGTTTGCGCGTCGGCATCTGGCGCGTCGCGCGCGGCCAGCAGATTGATCGCGGCGTGATAGCCGGCCAGCGTGCCGACGTCCATGTATGACTCGCCGGCCTTGACGCCGATCGCGAGTCCGCCCTGCTGCAGCCATGCGTTCACCAGCGTGCCGATGTATTCGTCGCGTTTTTCGCGCGCCAGCCAGAGCGTGTGCAGTTGCGTGAACACGCGTGCGGGCATCTTGAACGCGCCCCAGATCCAGCGCGTGCCGGGGTCGTCCTGCTTGACGCGGATCTCGCGCACGCAATCGCACTCGTCCAGCAGTACCGCATCGAACAGTTCCGGCTGTGCCACCGGGAACAGCAGGAACGAAAGCATGTCCTCGGGCAGTCGCGCCAGCGCATCGTCCGGAAACCACACGGTGTCCGGCAGGCCGATCGCCACACTGTCGTTCGCGCCGATCAGCGGGCGCGCGCGGAAAATCGCATCGCACAAGCCGGAAGGTTGGGCCTGCACGACATAGGCGATCGGCACGTCGGCGAATTCACCGCCGAAGTAGTCCAGGATGTCGGACTTGCCTTCGCCGATGACGAAACAAAGTTTGTCGGCGCCGCCGCGCAGCATGCGGTCGACCAGGTATTCGGCGACCGCGCACGGGCGCGCGGCATCATGCGGCGAACGCGCGCCGACGGGCAGCAGTTCCTTGGAGAACGCCAGCGGCTGGATGCGCGTGCCGCGTCCCGCGGCGGGAATGATGCCCCACATTCAGATGGCCTCCATTTGTGCCGAGATGGGTTGGGCACTGCACGCGGGTGCGGCGCGCTCCAGTGCGGTTTGCTCCAGCATGTCGATCAACTGCCGGGCGCGGTGCGTGGAAGTGTGTTCGGCCAGCGTGCGTTCGCGCGCGCGTGCGCCGATCCGCTGCAGCGCGGCATCCGGCAGATCGATCGCGGCGAGCGCGTCTTGCGTATCACGCGCCAGCAGGATTTCTTCGTCGGGTTTGTAGAACCCGGTCAACCCGGGCCAGCCGTCGCTCAGCACGGCCGCGCCGCACGCGGCCGCTTCGAACAGCCGGCCCGACGGGCACCAGCCCATGCGTGCCATCGGCGCGCGCGTCACGTTCAACACCAGCCGCGAGGAACACAGAAATGCGGCATGCTCGTCGGGCGGCAGATGGCGCACGAACCACACGTTCTTGCCCCACGGGAAGTCAGGCGGGTACTGCGCGCCGGCGATGATGAAGCGCCGCTGCGGCCGCGCCCGTGCCACGCGCACGAACAATGCTTCCAGCGCCGGCTGACGATCCGCCGCATAGGTGCCGATCCAGGAAAAATCGGCGCGATAGTGATCTTTCGGCGGCGCCGGCGAATGCACGCGCGGATCCACGTGCCCGTACAGCGCCGCGGTGCGGCGCGCGCCGAGCACCCGCTCCAGTTCGCGCAGCGCCGGACCGCCGGCGTAACTGAGCACCAGATCGAAATCGCGCAGCGCGCGCTGGTCCAGCCACGGCACGGTGTCGCCGGCCGCAAACCTGGCCAGAGTGACCGGCGTGTCGAGATCGTAGAACACCCGCAGCGGGCGCGCGGCTTCCAGCAGCATTTCGCGCGCCGCCAATGCATCGGGGCAATAGGACGTGACGATCGCGGCATCGGCATCGGCAAGTTCGCGTTGCGCGCGCGCGCGGACGGAAGCCCAGTCCGGATACAGGATCAAACCCGCGTCGTCGGCATTCCAGTCGCGCGCTTGCGCGTACCACGGCGCGTCGTGTTCGAAAAACACCACGCGGTGCCCGAGCGCCGCAAGCGCCGCGTACAGACCGCGCCAAAGCGTCGCGTGACCGTTGCCCCACGACGAGGAGATGCTCAAGCCGAAGATGACCAGCTTCATGCGGCGGCGGCCTCGCTGGGTGCGCACGCGGTCAGCACGCCGCCTGCGAAGCTCAAGCGCACGATCGACGCCGGAGCGACTTCGTACAACGCCCAGTGGTCCACCGGCGCGTGCAGCGCGTGCATCAGCGCGGCGCGCACGATTTCGGCGTGGGTCACGAGCAACAAGCTGGCGTCCGGGTGTGCGTCGGCCAGGCGTGTGAGATAGGCCAGCAGTGCCGCCTGCACGCCGGCAATGCCAAAACCCCCGGGCGTGCGCGCATGCGCGCGCGCGCGATTCCACTCTCGCCAACCCGGATCGTTCTCGAGTTCGACGAACGTGCGACCGGCCCAGACGCCGAAATCCAGTTCGTCCAGCTCCGCGGCGATGTGCACTTCGACATGCAGCGCCGCGGCAATCGTGTGCGCGGTCTGGCGGGTGCGTTTGCGCGGGCTGCACTCGATGCTCGCCGGCTTCTCGCCGCGCAACTGCTTCGCCAGCGCGCGCGCCTGGGCGCGCCCGCGCGCGTCCAGCGGCGGATCGAGCGCGCGCCCGAGCAGGATGCGCTCAGTCAGCGCGCACGTGGCGTGGCGCACGAGCAGGAAGCGCGTGGTCATGCGTACGATTCCGTTGCGTGCTGCGCGCTTCGCGCGCGGGCTCGTCCTGAAGGGAGTCTTCGCGCAGCGGCTGCAGGCGCATGAATTCAAGCGTCAGCTCGCGCGCTACGTGATCGGGAAATTGCTGCGGCGGCGACTTCATGAAGTAGCTGGAAGGGCCGATGATCGCGCCGCCCAGGCCACGGTCCAGCGCGAGTTTGGCGCAGCGCACCGCATCGATCACCACACCGGCGGAATTGGGCGAGTCCCACACCTCCAGTTTCATTTCGATCGACAGCGGCGAACCGCCGAAGGCAGTGCCTTCCATCCGGATGTATGCCATCTTGCGGTCGGTCAGCCATTCCACGTGGTCGGACGGTCCGACGTGGATATGTTCGGGTGCGACTTCGATCTGGCTTGTCACCGAACGCGTCTTGGACAATTTCTTGGATACCAGCCGTTCGCGCTCCAGCATGTTCTTGAAATCGGAATTGCCGCCGAAATTGAGCTGGTAAGTGCGATCCAGCCGCACGCCGCGATCACGAAACAGATTGGCCAGCACGCGGTGAACGATGGTCGCGCCGACCTGGCTCTTGATGTCGTCGCCGAGCAGTGGCAGGCGCGCGCGTTCGAATCGCTTGCGCCATTCCGCATCGGACGCGATGAATACCGGGATGCAATTGACGAAGGCGCAGCCGGCTTCCAGCGCCTGCCGCGCATACCACTCTGTTGCGTGTTGCGAGCCGACCGGCAGATACGACACCAGCACTTCGGTGCCGGTGCGGCGCAGCACGTCGGCTACGTCCGTCGCCGGCGCTTCGGATTCCACGATGTCTTCGCGCAGGTATTCGCCGATGCCGTCGAGCGTGGGTCCGCGCATTACCTCCACACCACTGCGCGGCAGCTCGGCGAAGATTCGCGTGTTGTTGGGTTCGCACAGCAGGGCTTCGGACAGGTCGCGGCCGACCTTACCGGCGTGGATGTCGAACGCGGAGGTGATTTCGATGTCGCGCGGCCGATAACGCCCGACCGCATTGCTCATCAGGCCGGGGATCGGCGTTTCGTCGAGGGCATCGGCATAGAACTGCAAGCCTTGCACGAAGGAAGAGGCGCAATTGCCGGCGCCGACGATGCCGACGCGCACGCTGCTCGAGTTCACCGTTCTCCTCCTTGAGACTGCCAGCGGGGCTTGGCACCTGCGCCATGCAGGAACCGTGCAAACGTACTCCGGTGTACAAAGCGTTGCGCAAGATCAACTTGGGCGCGGCCAACCGCGGCCCATGCGAGTAATCGAGGCCACGCCCGGGGAAAGTTTTTCTGATCGGGTGCGCGCTGACCGGGTGCGCGCCGTGCTGGATCCGCCTTGATCGGCGGAGCACGCCAGCCATGCGAATCGAGCATGAATGCCGATCTGCCGATACGCCGCGCATGGCGCGTACTCAAGGTACGCGACCGCCAGCATCATCATCTTCTTCTTCCGGCGCCTTGGCGGGGACGAATGGCGAAACCGGGTCGCTGGCGGGGAAAGTCTCCTCCAGTGCGCCGTCCAGGTTTTCGCTTTCGTTGGCCTTGCGCCGTTGCCGCTGATCGGGCGTCTCTTTGCCGCGCGAGTGGCCGGGATCCTTGCGATCGGTAGGCATGTTATGACCTGTTGCCGCTGGCCCAAGCGAACCGCGTTGCTCCTGCAGCGGTTGCCAGGCAAGACGCCCGCCGCAGTGCCATGGTCAGTCTGTGGTCAAGGCGCGCGACGTCGCATGGCGACCACTGCGTTATCGGTTGCCCATGCAGCGACATACATCCTCCTCATGACGCGTTGCGCATGGCCAAAGCGCCGCCGGCGCGACCACTTGGGCTAAGCGGTCCCGTTCAGCGTACGCGCTTGCACCGGGTCGGCATCGCCGCGCGTGCGTGCGTGACGTGCTTGCCGGTGGCTCCGCTCTTGCGCTGATGCGCGGTGGCCAACGGCGGCAGCTTGACGCTTGCGCCGCGCAGGTCGGCGTACTGCCGATACTCCTGCAGCAACGCCTGTTTGCGTTCCAGCAGCCGCGTCCCGAGTGCCTCCAGGTCGATATCGGCTTTCTTCACCTGCGGCATCAACTCGTGTTCCTCCTCGTGCACATGGTGCTGCACGTATTCCTTCAGCACGCTGAGCCTGGCTTCGAACATCTCGTCGCTGGGGCTGCTGCCGCTGATGTCCTCGATCAGTCGCTTGAGGCTCATGTGCTCGACCCTGGCCTCCGCGACCAGGTCGCGATCCTCCTCGTCCAGCGCTCTTTGCGCGGCGGGGTAGAACAGTTCCTCCTCGATTTCGCTGTGCACGATAAGGCTCAGGCAGATGTGCTGCGCCATCTCGGCCTTGCTGCGCGAATCACTTTCCGCATCGAACTGCTTGAACATGGATTCGACTTCGCGATGATCGTGCTTCAGCAGTTCGATCGCATTGCTTTCCTTGCCAGCCATGGTGCTTCCTCCGTTGTGTACGTTCACGCTGCAATGCGTATGCCACGGAATCCTGCGCCAGTGCGCGTGAAAGTGATGCAAGCTTGCCGTTATGCGCGCGGGGCACGGCGGCTCGCCCGGGCGTCGTGATGCTGCGCAAGCGTGCGGGTATTCCATTCCCACCTGTGAAAGAAGCCCACGGGTTTGCTGGCTGTTCCGTGCGCGCCAACAAGCAACGCTGCGATCCACGCGCAAGAGCATTGATGGCTGCGCGCTTCGATAAACGCCCGCATCCCAACCGGCTTCCGCGGCCCGCAAGCAGATGGCACAAGCGTTGCTGACATCGCCTGCACGGCGCGCGATGCGGCGCATGGCGCCGTGACTTCCATCGACTCCCAACCACGAGGCAGGCAGGCATGAACAAGAAGATTCTCGGCATCATCGCCGCGAGCGGACTTTCACTCACGGCCGGCGCGGCATTTGCGCAGAGCTCAACCGCACAACAGCCACCCCCCACCACCATGCAAAACGGCGCGCGGCAAACCGGCACGCCGCAGACCGGCATGCAGCCACAGAGCGGCATGAACGACAACGGCATGAACAGCGCCAGTGGCAGTGGCATGAACGGCAATGGGATGAGCGGTAGCGGCATGCAATCGGCGACGCCGCCCAGCTTCAGCACGCTGGATACCCAGGGCAACGGCTTTCTGACCCAGCAGGATGCGGCGCAGAATTCGTGGCTGGGTTCGCACTGGGCGCAATGCGACGCCGATCACGACGGCAAGGTCACGCGCTCCGAATTCGACGCGTGCAGCCAGCAGCAGTAACCGGAACCGGAACACGCTCGTCTTTGCGTGGCCGTTCGGTTCGTTGAACGCCCGCAATGACGACGTGTTCGGTGCCTGGTGCGTACGCCAAAATGCGTGCTTCGTCACCTGATCGTCATCACCGTCCAGCCTTTCGGCTTTTCGGCAACGTGCAAGGCGATGTCGTCACCGTGCCGGCGGAACTCCAGATCGCACAAACCGCCGCCGAGACGCCAGTTGCTGATGCGCAACCACTTGACGTCGGGTGGCAATTGCGACGAGCGGAACACCAGCGTGCGCCGGGTGGCGTCGATATCCAGCCCAAGCAATGCGGCGAGCAGCATATAGACGCTGCCGACCGCCCATGCCTGCGGTGAACACGCCACCGGGTACGGCACGGGACCGAGGCAACTGGTTTTCTCGAACCCGCAGTACAGCTCCGGCAGCCGATGCAGCGGCAGCAGCGTGGCCGCTTCGCAGAATGCGATGAACACCTGCACCGCCGCATCGACATGCCCGTAGCGGCTGAGTCCGCGTGCGATCAGCGCGTTGTCGTGCGGCCACACCGAGCCGTTGTGATAGGAGAGCGGGTTGTAGCGGGCCTCGCCCATGGCCAGCGTGCGGATGCCCCAACCGCAGAACATGCGCGGATCCAGCAGTGTGCGCGCCAGCCGCGCGGCCTTGTCGCGCTCGACGATGCCGGTCCACAGACATTGACCCGCATTCGACGCCAGCACCTCGCAGGGTTTGCGGGAGCCGTCGATGGCCAGGGCGAAACTGTCCAGCGCGTCTATCCAGAATGCCTCGTTGAAGCGAGCCTTGAGAGCACGCGCCTTGCTGCGGAATTGTTTGGCGCGTTCGCCGTCGCCGAGCACGCGCAGCATGAAATCGGCGCTGCTCCACGCCGCGAACACATAAGCCTGCACTTCGCATAGCGCGATCGGAGATTGCGCAAGGCTGCCGTCCCGGTGCGAAATCGAATCGCGCGAGTCCTTCCAGCCCTGGTTGGCGAGACCATTGGCGGCGTGCGTTGCGTAATCCACGAAGCCGTCGTGATTGGAATCGCCATAGTCGTCGATCCATGCCAGCGCCGCCTCCAGCGCCGGGCGCAACTCGCGGATCAGTTCGATGTCGCCGGTCTGATGCAGATACTCGCCGGCAAGCACCACGAACAACGGTGTCGAATCCACCGACCCGTAATAGCAGCCGAACGGCACTTCGCCCAGCCGCGCCATTTCGCACACGCGCGTTTCGTGCACGATCTTGCCGGGTTCGGCGTCGTGCGCGGCGTCATCGTGGGTGGCCTGCCGTGAAGCCAGAAAACGCAGCACGCCGCGCGACAATTCCGGCAGCGCCCACAACAACTGCAGCGCCGTGATGATGCCGTCGCGCCCGAACGCGGTGTTGTACCAGGGTACGCCGGCGTGCGGGTACGGGCCGCAGGCGGTTTCCGCAATCAGTGAGGAAAGATCGGCGGCGCTGCGCCGCAGCCACAATTGCAGAGGCCGGCAGGTGGTTTCGATCTTCGGCAACAGGTCGTGCCAGTAGGCCAGGTGATCGGGTGCGTGGCGCTCGCGCGCCTGCACGCCCTGATCAAAGCCGTGCTCGACGCACAGCAAGGTCGCGGTGATGGTCGCGTGCGCGTTGGGCGCCAGCTGCCGGCAAAAACTCACCGAATCCTTGTCGCGGCGGTCGGGCATGGCCGACCAGCGCAAGGTGGTGGTGCGGCGCACGTGGTCGAGGCCGGTGTAATCGAAACGCACGCAGTCTTCGCCGGATTCACGCTTGCGCGTGGGCGCGTGATGCGAGCGGCGCATGCCGCGCACTTCGAAAATGTCGCGGAAATCCGCGTCCGTGCCGATCGTCAACTGGACTTCGTGCGCCTCGATGTCGTGATTGCTGATTTCGTAGCTGATTTCGCAACGCCCCGAATGGATAGCCGCGCGCTTGCGCAGGTGCAACACGTCTTTTGGCAGCTCCCGCGATTCCTCGTTGGTAAGGTCCACAACCAGGGTGAGGTTGTCGTCGGCCACGGTCGATGTGAGCAACACCGGGCGCACGCCATTGAGGTGCGCCTGCAGACGCGACAGATAGCGGGTGTCGCGGTGATAAATGCCGAACGCGGCCTCGTCGCTTGCGGGCGCGTCGCCCCAGCGGTCCAGCACGGCGAACGTGTCGGCATGATTGAGCGTGTACGCCGCCGCGTCGGCATCCGCGTGCGCGGAATGCGAGGCGATGTGATACGGATCCGGCGACCGCTGGGCGGCGGCGTTCACGACGGGTTCGCCTCCCACGCGGTAGCCAGCTGCGCGCGGAGCGGCGCGCGCTCGGCCAGAACCTCTCGGTAGGCCGCGACATAATCGGCCGCCATGCGCTCGGCGGTGAAGCGCTGTTCGAATACGCGCCGGCACTCGCCACGGTCGATTTCGCGCACGCGCCGCACCGCGGCCACCGCGGCCTCCACCGAATCCACCAGGAAGCCGCAGCGCCCGTGCTCCACGATTTCCGGCACCGACCCGTGTGCGAAGGCGATCACCGGCGTGCCGCAGGCCAGCGCTTCGATCATCACCAACCCGAACGGCTCGGGCCAGTCGATCGGGAACAGCAGCGCCGCGGCATGGGCCAGCAGCTCCTGCTTCTGCCGCTCGTCGGCCTCGCCCAGAAATTCGACGCCGGGTGGGCACAGCAACGGGCGCACCGACTGTTCGACGTACGCCGCATCTGCCTGATCTATCTTCGCCGCGATTTTCAGCGGCAGCCCCGCGCGACGCGCAATTTCGATGGCGCGGTCGACGCGCTTTTCCGGCGAAATGCGGCCCACAAAAGCGAGATAACCGCCGTCACCAGGTCCGGCATGCAGGAGCCCGCGCGGCAGGCCGTGGTGGATGGTGCGCAACCACGCCGCATGTGGCCACGGTTTGCGTTGTGCCGCCGAAATCGAAACCAGCGGTGCGCGCGGGTAGCGCCCGTAAAACTGCGGTGGATCGAAATCCAGCCGGCCATGCAGGGTGGTGAGATGCGGCGGCAGATGTTCGCGCAACGGAAAGTGCAGATAGCCGTTGTGAAAATGGATGACGTCGAACGATGCGGCATGATCAAGCAACGCCTGGAACTGCAAGGCCGACCACAACTGTGGGTCGCAGACATCGCGCTGGCCGCGCAAGGCGCGCGGGCAGCATGCATGCAACTTCACACGTGCACTCGAATCACCCGAGGCAAACAAGACAACCTCGTGTCCCGCGGCTACCAGTGCCTCGGACAGATAGGCGACCACCCGCTCGGTGCCGCCGTATTGTTTCGGCGGCACCGACTCCGCCAGTGGCGCGACTTGCGCAATCACCAAGCAATCGCGGGCCGGGCTGAGCCGCGTCCCCGCGTGGGAGGCCGGCCATCCGCCGCTTCCTTCAAACGAGCGTTGTTGTGAGTTCACAAGCGTCGCCCGCGGCAAAAGTTTTCTGTGCGCGCGCAAAAAATTCGGCGCCGCCACGCGGCGAGCCGGCAGTGAAAGTGCCGTTCGGCACCGGGGCGCCATTGCCGCGGGCGCGGCGCCGGGCCGCCGATTGCGCAAGTCGCGCCGCTGCGGGTTGCTTTGGTCATGCGCCGTGTTTCGCTGTGGTCCTGCAAGCTTTGGAGCACAAAGCACACCAGAGAAGGACGCGCGGCGGCTTTGTCTGCGCGTGGTCAGCACTGGCACGGATCGTGATGCGTCCGGCTTGTCTGCAGCGATGGGAGTGAACATGCGCACCTTGCGATTCCGGTTGAACGGCGAGATCGAACGGGTCGGCACATTGCTGGCATTGGCGCGCGGATTCGATGACGTGGACCGCGTCGAGGAAGTCGCCGACACGGTTCCGCACATGGATGAAGATTCCAGTTCCGCCGGCTTGCGTGCGGAAACCGCCGGCTCCGATTTCCACGATGTCGAAATCCATGCGCTGGACGCGCAAGCGGCCGACAGCGCGCGCGGCGAGGTGCAGCGGCTCGCGCGCGAACTGGGTGTCGCAGTGGAGTTCGTGGAGCGCTTTTAGTTGCTGCGCTGATCCGCAGCAGCTTTGCGATTGTTCATTCGGCCAGCCGTTCGTTTTCCTCGATGGGATCGCCCAGCAACTCGTCGCCGATCAGTTCCTGCGAGCGGTAGCGCAGCAATCGGTTGTAGATGGTCTTGGCGGTGATGCCCAGCGCGCGCGCGGCCTGGCGCTTGTTGTTGTTGAAATGCGCCAGGGTCTTCAGCAGCATCTCGCGCTCGACATCGTCGAAGGTCATGCCGACCGTGAAGCGGATCGCGCCATCGCTGCTGCCGAGCGCGCGCAGCGGCTGTTCCGGCTCTGGCTGCACGCTGATCTCGCCGCCCTCGCCGGCCATGATGTAGTGACGCTGCACCGCGTGGCGCAGTTCGCGCACATTGCCGGGCCACGCGCGCTCGCTCAGCTTTCGCAGCGCATCGGGACTGAAGGTCTTGGCGGTGCCGTAGCGTTCGTTGAGCCGATCGAGAAAATGTCGCGCCAGCAACGGGATGTCCTCGCGACGCTCGCGCAGTGGCGGCACCTGCAGCGGAAACTCGAGCAAACGGAAATACAGATCCGAACGCAGCGCGCCGCTGGCCACGGCACGCTGCGGATCACGATTGGAAGCGGCAATCACCCGCACATCGATCGGTAATTCGCGCGAACCGCCCACCCGGGTCAGCGTGCGCGTCTCGATCACGCGCAGCAGATATACCTGCAGCGCCGGCGGCATTTCGGTGATCTCGTCGAGGAACAGCGTGCCGCCCTGGGCCTGCTCGAAATAGCCGGCGTGCGACTGCATGGCGCCGGTGAATGATCCGCGCTCGTGGCCGAACAATTGGCTGCTCAGCAGTTCCGGCGCGATCGCGCCGCAGTTCACCGCGACGAATCTGCCCGCGCGCCCGGAGAGTTCGTGCAGCGCGCGTGCCACCAGTTCCTTGCCGGTGCCGCTTTCGCCGTGCACCAGCACGCTGACATCCAGTGAAGCGACCCGGCGAATCTTCTCGAACAGCGACTGCATGCATTCAGTCTGGCCGATCATGCCGCCGAACTGCTTCACCGCGGAAGCCTGCCGTGAGTGCGCGCGCTGCTGCGCGTCGTCCATCAGACGCGTCAGCGTATCCATGGAAACCGGCTTGATGAGGTATTCGAAGGCCGGCGACTTCACCGCGCGCACCGCGGTTTCGATGCTGGGATTGCCGGTGACGATCGCGATGCGACCCTGGCTTGCGAGGTCGATATCCTGCACCAGATCCAGACCGTTGCCATCGGGCAACGCGAGATCGATCAGCAGCAGATCGTAGGCTTTCTCGGTGACCAGCTTGCGCGCCGATTCCAGATTGTCGGTCGCGGTGATCTTGCAGTGCGCCAATCTCGCGACTTCCACCACCGCCGAGCTGAAGGCGTCGTTGTCATCGACCAGCAGCACGCTCCCTGTGCAGACATTCATGGATTCCCTTCTCCAGCTATCCGATCCGTCGGAACAACGGTCTGGCGAAGCTAACGCCTCGCGCGTGAAGCTTCGTCAGTGGCGTGTAAAGTTTTTCTTACCGACCAGCGCGTCGCGATCCGGCGATGCACGGCTACATAGCATGCCATTTTGTGGTGTCGTTGCGGTAGATGCCCCGAATCGCGCCTTTTTGCAAGGCAGCGCCGCCCGGTCGCAAACAGGGCTGGGAGGACTTTGCGCGAGCAGTGCGCGACACGCGTGCGCGGTTGCGGTTGCGCCGCCCGCGGGGTTCCCGGGGCATTCGCCCGATAAATGCAGCCATGGTTGGCCGCTTTTCACGCGTTCTGGATGCGCGTGAGGTGTGGCTAGGGGCGGGATCGAACCGCCGACCTCAGCATTATGAGTGCCGCGCTCTGACCGGCTGAGCTACCTAGCCATGTTGCCGCAAAGAACCGGAAAGTCTAGCTCGCGACGGAGGAGTGTCAAGCTGGCCTCCGCAGGGCCCGCTGTTGGCGACGCGCAAGCCCGAGTTGGCGGGCAGTTTTTTCACCGCTTCCGGCCCCCATGACGCAACCGCGGCACGCGCGCGCTTGCCGTTGCTTCATGCCCCATGCTTGAATCCCGTCATGATCGATTTCGATGGCTATCGCCCGAATGTGGGCATCGTGCTGCTGAACCCGCGCGGCGAGGTGTTCTGGGCACGCCGCGTGCGCCGTGACGGCTGGCAATTTCCGCAAGGCGGCATGAACACCGACGAGACCCCCGACGAGGCCATGTATCGGGAACTCGGCGAGGAAACCGGCCTGCGCGCGGATCAGGTGCAGGTGCTCGGCAGCACGCACGGCTGGCTGCGCTATCGCCTGCCGCACCGGTACTTGCGCCGCGACGAACATCCGCTGTGCATCGGCCAGAAGCAGGTCTGGTTTCTGCTGCGGCTGCTGGATGATGACAGCGCGCTGCGGCTGGATGCGCACGAGACGCCGGAATTCGACCTCTGGCGCTGGGTGGATTTCTGGTATCCGGCCGAACATGTGGTCGCGTTCAAGCGCGAGGTGTACGAACGCGCGCTGCGCCATTTCGCGCCGCTGGTCGAGAGCGTTTGCCGGATCACGCTGGGCGTGGCGCCGCCGCGGGCGGCGGTTGCGAAAGATGGGCTGACGCAATAGCCGCGCGCTACAAGCCGAACCGCTGCCGCAGCGCGCGCGACGTTTCAGCGTAGAGTTTTTCCAGCACCGCCACGCGTGCGGAAGGTTCGCCGAGCGTGCCGCTGCGCGCGTCCTGCTCGACGGCCTTGGCTGCGGTGGCGAGCGGTTGCGCGCCGAGGTTGGCGCTGGCGGATTTCAGCGAGTGCGCGAGCTTGCCGATTTCGGCCGGGTCGCTTGCATCGGCCGCGATACGCAGCGCCACCAGTCGCGCATCGCCGTCCTGCAGATAGGCCGTCACCAGGCTGCGCAGTTCGTCGCCCATGATCTCTTCCAGATCCGCGAGTGTCGCGGCATCCAGCAGGTTGGGGGTTGCGATCGCCACCGGCACGGGTGACACCCGCGCCGGCGGCATGGGCTCGGCGGCAAGATTCGGCGCAGCCAGCGACGGCGACGGCGCGATCGCCACTGGCGCAACGTGCGGTATCGAAGGCTCGGGCGTCACCGCGATCCGCACCGGCGGGGCGGGCGGCGTGCCGGCCAGGTCCAGCCAGCGCGCCAGTGTTTCGGCGAGCAGGGTGCGATCCAGCGGCTTGGTCAGGTAATCATCCATGCCGGACTCGAGACAACGCTCGCGGTCGCCGGCCATTGCATGCGCCGTCATTGCGATCACCGGCAGGCGCGGAACGGAAGCGGCGAGTTCGCGCTCGCGCAGCCGGCGCGTTGCACTGTAGCCATCCAGCACCGGCATCTGGCAATCCATCAGTACCAGGTCGAAATGTTGGCGCTGGATTTTTTCCAGCGCTTCGGCGCCATTGCCGGCCATTTCGACTTTCAATCCCAGTCGCTCGAGCAAACGCCGCGCGACTTGCTGGTTCACCGGATGATCCTCGACCAGCAGCACCAGCCCCTTCAGTTGCCGCTCCGCCGCGGTGGCCGCTTCCGGTGTCAGCACGCCGAGCAGTGGTTGTGCCCGCCCGCGTTCGGGCAAGCCATACAAGTTGTGCAGCGCATTGCGCAGTGCGTTGTCGTCCGGTTCGCGCAGCAGGCTGCCGATGCGCGGGTCGGTTTCGGCGGCGCCACCCAGCGCCAGCACCCTGATCGCGGCCAGTTTCGGGTCGCGTATGACATTGCGCAGCAATGCATTGGCGTCGCCTTCCAGGCTGGCCGCATCCATCACCAGCAACTCGTAGGCGAAAGTGCGACCCAGCGGCGCGACCTGGCGCAGCCGCACCAGGGCACCCGCGGCGGCCGCCACGTGCGTGACCTCGAGGCCCAAGCCGGCCAGCATTGGCAACAGCTTCTGTGATTGATTGCCGCCGCAGGCGAGCAGGGTGCGCAGGCCAGCCAGTTCGCGCCGTGCGCCGGCGATGTCGCCGGGCATTTTTTCAAACGGTACCGAGAACCAGAACACCGAGCCGCGGCCGGGTTCCGAGCGCACGCCGATCTTGCCGTTCATCAACTCGACCAGCTTCTTGCAGATGGTGAGCCCCAAACCGGTGCCGCCGTAGCGGCGCGTCACCGAAGCATCGGCCTGGGTGAACGGATGGAACAGACGCGCAGCCGCCTCCGGCGCCAGCCCGATGCCGGTGTCGCGCACCGCAAACAGCAACTCGTGATGGGTGGCGGTATCGGCGCGGCGGCTGACGCGCACGGATACGCCGCCCTTTTCGGTGAACTTGATCGCGTTGCCGACCAGGTTGGTCAGGATCTGCCGCAACCGCACTTGGTCGCCGCGCACGCTGGCGCGCACGTCTTCGTCCACCACCATGCGCAACGCCAGCCCTTTCGCTTCGGCCGGCCTGTCCAGCAGCCGCTGCACATTCGACATCAGTTCGCGCAAGTTGAAACCGACTTTCTCAAGATCAAGCTTGCCGGCTTCGACCTTGGAGTAATCCAGAATATCGTCGACGATGCGCAGCAATTCCTGCGCGGACTTGTGCGCGGTGGCGAGGTAATCGCGCTGCGTGGGTTGCAGCGGCATGCCGAGCACGATGTCGAGCAACGGCAGGATGCCATTCAACGGCGTGCGGATTTCGTGGCTCATGGTGGCCAGGAATTCGCTCTTGGCGAGCATCGCGGATTCCGCGGCTTGTTTCGCCGACAGCAGTTCGCGTTGCACCCCGCGCAATGAGGCGAGCTCGGCTTCCAGTGCCGCCATGCGCGTGTGTCCGACCGGCGGTTCGCGCGACGCGACCCGCGATTCAAGCGCGGGTGCTTGCGCCGCCGACGGGCGCACCAGCCACCACAGCAGTGCGACGATCGCCAATGGCGCACTCAAGAGCGCCGCCGGCAGTACGGGCAGCCACCACCAGGCCAGCGCAATGGCGCAAAGCAGTAAAGCGTTGGCCAGCAGCTTCAGCCACAACGGCACGGCGGGCGACTCGTTCATTGCGGTGCGGCGTTGAAGTCGTAATCCAGTGATTGCCCGGCTTGCTGCACAAAGTTGCCCTGCAGGAAATCCACGCCGGCCGCGCAAAGGCGCACCGCGGTTGCGGCGTCCTCCACACGCGGCGCGATTACCTGCCGGCCGTGTTCGTGCGCGACCTTGACCAGGGTGCCGAGATCGACTGTGTTGCCGCCGTAGCCGGGCGCGAGCTTGATGTAATCCAGCGGCAGGTGTTCCAGCAAGCCTGCCGACATGGCTTCGCGGTCCACGCCAGCCAGCGACAGCTTGATGCCGAGTTCGCGCAAGCTCAGCGCCAGTTCGATCAGCGCACGCAACTGCACGCGCGCATCTTCGTAGCGGAACTCCAGCGCCAGACTGCCGCGCGCGATTCCGGAGGCCGGTATCTGGTGGCGCAACGCTTCGATCCGTGCATCATCGTTCCAGCCTTCCAGCGATTGGCTGACGAACAGCCGCGCATTGAGGCCGCTGCGTTCGCGCTCGGCCAGGGTGGCGAGACATCGTGTCAGCACCCATTGGTCGATCGCGCCGATCAGACCGGAGCGGGTCGCTTCCGGCACCAGTTCGGCGGCAGTGTAGAGTTGGCCGCTGCTGTCGCGCAGGCGCAACAAGGCCTGATATTGCGGGTTCGCCGCGCCGACCAGCGGCGCG
>Ga0134128_10000993_pt1 | contig 38210 bp, 40 predicted proteins | sample KB31754_FD_96462 | JGI IMG/M metagenome (GOLD analysis project Ga0134128, IMG submission 96462) | Terrestrial soil microbial communities with excess Nitrogen fertilizer from Kellogg Biological Station, Michigan, USA - KB3-175-4 | ecosystem: Environmental > Terrestrial > Soil > Unclassified ...
CCCAATCGTATCAAATTTGCAGTGATCAATATCGATCACCCCCATATTTATGGCATGACCGATGCGATCAAGCGAGGGGGTGGAGAATTGATTGCATTGTATGCCAAACAGCCCGATCTGGCGGCGACATTTTTGAAGACCTATCCCGAAGCCAAAGCGGCTGGCAGTGAGCGCGAGATCCTGGAAAACCCTAGCATCCAACTGGTGTTAAGTTCGGGCATACCAGATGAAAGAGCTCCTTTGGGTATCCGGGTAATGCAACACGGGAAAGATTATTTGAGTGACAAACCGGGCATAATCACCTTGGAACAGCTGGCCGCGGTTAAGAAAGTTCAGCAGGAGACCAATAGGATATACTCCATTATGTACAGTGAACGGTTTGAAAACAAGGCCACGGAAAAAGCGAGCAAGCTGGTGGCGGCGGGCGCGATCGGGCAGGTCATGCAGACGGTGAACCTGGCGCCGCATAGAATTCATAACAATATCGTAAAAACAGGATTGGCGGACAGACCAGATTGGTTCTGGGACAAAAACAGATACGGTGGAATTCTCACGGATATCGGCTCTCATCAATTCGATCAGTATCTACATTTTACGGGCTCCAGCGAAGCGCAGGTATTGGTATCGCAGGTAGGAAATATCCATCATCCGGACAAACCGCTCTTCGAGGATTTTGGGGATGTGATGCTCAGCGGCAATGGCGGCGCCGGTTATATCAGGGTGGACTGGTTTACGCCGGACGGCCTGGACACCTGGGGAGATGGAAGATTGACCATACTGGGGACAGACGGTTATATCGAGGTCAGAAAGAACACGGATATCGCCTCGGGCAATAAAGGCGGCAATCACCTCTACCTGGTGAACAACAAGGAGATGGTGCACATGGATTGCAACAATGAAGTCTTGCCGTTCGGTCCTTTGTTTGTCGATGATGTGCTGAACAGAACGGAAACGGCCATGACGCAAAAGCACTGTTTTCTTACGACCGAATTGGCATTGAGGGCGCAAAAAGATGCCCGGATGATGTCATTAAAGAAATAATATAAAAATGGAACGGAGAAAATTTTTAAGCAGGACAGTCAAAGTGGCTGCGGGGGCCACTATCGCTGCGAATTTCCCGATGATCTTACCGGCGAGCGTATTCGGAAAGAATGCGCCAAGCAATCTGATCAACGTGGCATCCATTGGCTGCGGCAGGATCTCCGTTAGTCACGACATGCCCGCAGTGGCAAGATATTCCGGTGCAAGAATAAGGGCCGTGTGCGACCTGGATAAAAACCGGGCTGCGGCGGGCCCCGCTGCCGTAAGAAGCAATTATGAAAAAGCTGCGCCTTTCAACGGCGGTCTGAAAGGCGATTGGAAAATAGACGTTTACCACGATTATAAAGAGCTGTTGGAAAACAAGGATATCGACGCTGTTCATATCAGCCTGCCCGATCATCAACATGCCATCGTTGCTGTGCATGCCGTCAATGCAGGCAAGGACGTGTATTTGCAAAAGCCGGCGTCCCTGACCATCGAGGAAGGCAGAATTTTAAGTAATGCGGTAACAAAGAGCGGAAGGATCCTGCAGATGGGAAGCCAGCAACGTTCCATCGATCCATGGCCTCAATTCAAACGGGTGTGCGAGTTGGTCCGAAACGGAAGGATTGGAGAGTTGAAAACCGTGGAGGTCGGCTTGCCGGGCGATCCGGGCGGGGGCAACAAAATGCAGATGCCTGTACCTTCCGGTTTGGATTTTGATTCGTGGCTGGGCGCTACTCCAGAAGTTTATTATACGGAAGACAGGGTACATTCCCAAGACGCGAGTATGAAAGGTATTGCCAGCCGGCCCGGCTGGTTGCGATGCGAGCAGTTCGGAGCGGGCATGATTACCGGATGGGGCGCACATCACATCGATACTGCGCATTGGGGGATGGGAACAGAGCTTACGGGTCCGGTCGAAATTTGGGGTCATGCCGATTTCCCTACGGACGACCCCGATTATAAAGGGCTATGGGACGTACATGGTATTTTCAAGACGGAGGCAATGTATGCAAACGGCGTGCACATGACCGTTTCGAACGAATTGCCGAATGGAGTGAAATTTATCGGAAGCGAAGGATGGCTGTGGGCTACCCGGGGAAATTATAAAGTGACCGACACCGATCCCGTCGCGGACAACACCGGTGTCAAACCCATCGATGCGAGCGACCCCAAAATACTGCGGTCGGTGATCGGTCCGAATGAAATTCATCTCTACGAGAGCTCCGAGCAACATGCGAACTGGTTGGATTGTATCAAAACGAGAAAAGAGCCTTCGGCTCCCGTGGAAGTAGGTCATCGGAGTTGCAGCGCGTGTCTGCTACACCATATTGCCATGAAATTGAAAAGAAAGATCTATTGGAACCCGGAAAACGAGACGTTCAGGAATGCCGATAACGCGGCCACCAGCATGCTATCGAGACCGCGCAGGAAAAAATATGACTTTTAAATACCCCGGCCAGGTCCTGCCCCTTTGCAGGATAGCACAGGATGGTAATCTGGCGAAAAATTGATATCTTCCTGACCAAAGGTCTTCATGTCAACATCTAATGGACTAGACTGCAATCGATTGCAGTATTTGTCCCTCTTTGCCTTTAATTTACCCTTTACTGTTTTTCGATCCCGCGCCCTTGAGAATATGTCGGGATAATGATTTGCCCTTAGTTAACCAAAACGAAAAATGCCATCATGAACAAAAAACTGCTCAGGGAGACCCTTGTTCTCCTGTTTCTCCTAGCTTCCTTTTTTTCAAGTACCGCTCAAAATTTCCAGGTCACCGGTAAGGTTCTCGATGAGAACGGCGCCCCTCTGAATGGCGCGACCGTACTTGAAAGAGGTACAAAGAACTCTACCCTTACCAAAGAAGATGGTGGATTCCAATTAAGCGTTTTATCCGGCAAAGCAAAATTGATTATAAGCTACGTCGGACGCGAGATGCAGGAAATCGCCGTAGATAACAAAACGAGCCTGGTCGTGTCCTTAAAGAGCTCGAATACCAACTTATCCGATGTAGTGGTGATCGGCTATGGAACGGTCAAAAGGTCCGATGTAACGGGGGCCGTTGCTGGAATCAGTCAAAAGGATATTCGTTCGAGGCCCGTCGTTAACGCACTGGAGGCGATGCAGGGAAAGGTGGCAGGTGTAGACATTGGGTCTACTGAGCGTCCCGGCCAACTTCCGACCATCAACATCCGCGGCGTACGTTCTTTGACCGCTTCGAACACACCATTATTTGTTGTTGATGGAATTCCTATAATTTCAGGCGGGATTGATAATATCGACCCGGGCGATATTGAATCGATAGATGTCCTGAAAGACGCATCCGCTACTGCCATTTACGGCTCCCGCGGCGCCAATGGCGTTGTTATTATAACTTCAAAACAGGGGAAATCCGGTAAAATAATATTAGGCCTTAATTCTTCGATCACTTCGGATAATATTGTCGATGATGAAAAGATGATGAATGCCGGCGATTATATCACGTTCAGGCGTTGGGGATATTATTATGCGGGCTTAAATGCAACCACAGGCGTAAGCACCTACCCGCGGGGAGATCAGCCGGATATCGCACATGACAAAACCTATTTTGCAGCAACCACCGATCCTAGCGCATGGGCTAATATTGCCAAGGGATGGGCCAGTGGAACCTGGGATGGTTCCAAGGTTAAAACCACGGATTGGTTTGGCATCGTCAAGCAGCAAGCACTAACCACGGACAATCTGATAAGCGTATCCGGTGGAACGGATAAGCTCAAGGCATATGTCTCTTTTGGTTATTTGAATAATACAGGGACCATTAAAGGCCAATCCTACCAAAGATATACCACAAGAGCGAACTTAGACTTTAGTGCTACCAACTGGCTTTCTTTCGGCAGTAATCTCAACCTTTCTTACAGTAAACAGGAATATGGGCAGTCAGCCGTTGGTATCGCCACGATCGGCACCCCCGCCGGCGGGCTATATGAATCTGCCAGAGCGCTCTTCTCCTACGCCGTTCCCTATGATTCTGCCGGCAATAGGATCCTATTTCCGGGCGGTGATAATGCCGTTAAGAATGTAGTTAACGAATGGAACTACAATATAGATGAAAGAGTATTTTTAAGAGCTTTTGGAAGCTTCTACGGGCAAATTAATGCCGGGTCGATTATCCCTGCCCTGAAGGGATTGAGATACCGGTTGAATTTTGGCCCCGACTTCGCCTATTTCCGTAATGGAGTATATGTCGATGCCAACTCGGTTGCCAATGGCGGCAGTACCAGCTATGCATCGAAGGTCGATAGCAATACGTTTTCTTATACCTTGGATAATCTTCTTTATTATGACAGGACGGTCGGAGAGCACAGTTTTGGGTTGACGTTATTAGCCAGCCAAACTTATTATAAAATGGACATGGATAGTATTGCAGGCAACGGGGTTCCCCTGGCTTCACAGTTGTGGAATGCCTTGACAAGCGGTACAGTAACCGGCGCCATTAGCACGAGATCCAATCTCACTCAACAGCAGCTTCGTTCTTATATGGGAAGGCTCAACTATGGCTTTAAAGATAAATACTTATTAACCGTTTCGGCTCGCGAGGATGGATCTAGTGTTCTTTCCCCGGGTCATAAATATTCCTGGTTTCCTTCTGCGGCATTGGCCTGGAGAATTAGCAAAGAAGGTTTCATGAATGCGACCTGGGTAGATGATCTGAAATTGAGAGTCGGCGCCGGCATAACGGGGAATTCAGCAGTGCAACCTTACTCGACACAAGGTGCGATAACTTCTTTGTTCTATCCTTTTTTGTCTACCAATACGGCAGGTTCAATACCTAATGCGATCCTGGCCAACAAGAACCTGGGATGGGAAAAAACGACCCAATATAACCTTGGCGTCGATTTCCGGCTATTCAATTCACGCGTCTCAGGAAGTGCAGATGTGTATACTTCAACGACCAAAGACCTGTTGTTGTCAAGATCCATTCCGACCGTGACAGGCTACACGACCACGCTTGACAATATAGGTGAAACCGCAAACAAGGGTGTCGATATTTCTTTAACGACAGTGAATATCCGGCAGAAAGGTCTCAGCTGGTCAACTACAATCACTGCAGCCTGGCAAAAAGATCATATTGTAAAATTGTCAAATGGAACTCAGCCCGACATAAACAACGGCTGGTTCCCTGGTCAACCGCTTAGCGTAATTTATGGTTATAAAGCCCTGGGATTATGGAAACCGGGCGATAAATCCGCCATCGCGGCCTTTAATGCCAATGGCAATAAGTTTACTGCCGGGAGTATAAGGATCCAAGACGTAAACGGCGACAACAAGATCGATCCCAACAATGACCGCCAGATCATTGGCTGGACAAGGCCTCGTTGGATCCTGGGCATGACAAATACCGTTACTTATAAAGATTGGGAATTGTCCATCTTCGTGTATAGCCACTTGCACTATATGTACAGTTATGGCGGCGAAGTAGAAGCAGGACGTTATTTTAACAGGCAGATCAATTATTATACTGAAAATAATCCCAATGCAGCATTTCAAAAGCCAATATTCAATGCAGGAGGTGCGGCAGGTGATCCCTATTATGCTTCATTGGGTTATTTGAAAGCTTCTTTTATCAAAGTTCGGGATATTACATTGGCGTATAATTTCAATAAAAAAATTACGGGGAATTGGGTAAGTAATTTAAGAGCCTATTTGCAGGTACAAAACCCCGGGATGCTATACTCTCAAATTAAGTTCCTCGACATGGATGTTATCGGGCCAACCTGGGACAGGGGTTTCACATTTGGATTCAACGCGTCATTCTAATACTATTAAACTTGAATTATATGTCTAAATATAAAATCTTTTTTAAAGTGGTCATTTTTGCGGCCGTACTCTTTTGCGGTTCGTCTTGCAAAAAGAGCTTTTTGGATGAAAACCTGACAACGGCAAGAACTACCGATTTTTATAAAACAGATGCCGGCATACTGCAATTAGCCGTGGGAACTTATTACCAGGTCTTTGCCGTTCCACCGAACGGCGAATGGTACTATTGTGCTGCCAATTATGGGACTGATGAATTCCATATTGGCGGCGACCCTTCCAATTCACCATGGAACAATTATGATCAGACTTTTAACTCAGTAGTGACGGCGGTTAACACCAACACTGCAGGCGCTAACCTTCAGTGGGATGCCTTATACACAGGCATAGGAGACGCCAATTTGTTGATCGCGAATGCTACAGCCAGCACTTCTACTTCTGCTGCGGTTAAAAGCACCTCTTTAGGCGAAGGATATTTTTTGCGTGCCTATTGCTATTTAAGGTTAGTGTCACAATATGGTGGCGTTCCGTTGCAGATTAAACCGGTTACAACAGTAGACCTGGAATTTACAAGAGCAACTGCACAGGATGTATACACACAGATCATTGCAGACTTCACTCAGGCTCAGTCTTTGCTGCCGGCCGGGGGCGCTCCATATCATATCACCAAAGATGCAGCTGCACATTACCTGGCTAAGGCGTTGTTGTCGAGGGCAAGCGAAATAAACAGTTCCTGGAATTCTTCTACGCTTGTTGCCGATCTGACGCAGGTAGGCACTTTATGTGACCAGATAATAGCAGATCACCCACTGGCTGCGGATTTTGCCAGCCTATGGAAGTTCACCGGCGTCAACTCGGCAAACGAGCAACTGCCTGAGCTGATCTTGTCTGCTCAATTTACCAATGATGTCAACACCAACCTTGCCAATGGTAATACGCAACATCTGTATTTTGTTTCGAGATATGATATCCAGGACCAGATGGCTCGTGATCTCACCGGCGACAGGCCCTTTAGCAGGTTGGCCACTACTTATTACGATTATCATGTTTACGACATGGTGAATGACTCGAGGTTCTGGAAGTCTTTTAAAACCAAGAGCGCTATAAATGGGGCATCGCCGACTGCTCCAAATATCAAAGGAGATCTGGGAATTATGTTTGTGATCGATCAGCCAGGCGACACTCGTTTCGCGCTATCGAAGATCAGTAAGGGTACCTCGGCAAGTCTTGTGCAGGATGTCAATGGTACCGGTAGAAATATACCCACTACTTATGTGGCCTATCCCGCCGGCAGGGCTACTGATGGCGCGTTGAATACCGATCTAACGACCGCCGGTCAAAGTTTTCCGTCATTGAACAAGTATATGGACGGATCCAGAAATTCATTGAATGATGTCGTCGGTCATAGGGATTTTATTTTGGCTCGTTCGGCCGAGACCTACTTAATGGCTGCCGAGGCAAAGATCAGGCTGGCCAACGCCGGCACAGGGGCTTACACCGACGCTTTGCCTTATATAAATGCGGTGCGTGCACGGGCACAATTCGCTAGTGGTGAGAACAGGGCTGGCTATTATGATGGCGGCAATACCTTGCAATCTGCCTCTCTCCAGTCGCCGGGCGTCGGGAATTCCTTCTATGCGGGTAATTCCTATTATGAATCAAATAATATACCTGTAACTACTGCAGCCTCTGCCAGTTTGGCTATTTCCGACCCATCGGCTTTGCCTGCGCAGGATGAATACATTATCGGCGTTTTAGGTTTGTCCAGTACGTATGACAGGATGTTATGCCTGGTATTGGATGAACGTTCGCGCGAATTAATGGGCGAATACCATCGTTGGGAGGATCTGTCAAGAACCAATACATTAGTCTCGAGAGCCAAGGCATTTAATGTCGATGCTGCAGCTAATGTTGCCAGTAAAAATAATTTGCGTCCGATACCCCAAACGTTTTTAGACGGGATACAGCAAAATGGCAAAGCATTGACGCCGGCGCAGAAGTCGGCTATGCAGAATCCGGGGTATTAAAGGATTGGCGGCGAGCGCCGACTGGCCCGGAGGGATCAGCCGGGTTTTGTTACGGCTAAGATGACGGCCAATGCGTACAACATCAGTTGAAGGGCATAAAAGATCCGAAGATTACCAAGGGGGTGCCGGAGCTGCAGGTTTGCCTGGCTGTCCGGGGCATTCAGGATTTGTTTTATTTTTTGTTCTTGCCGGGCACCGAACAGGAAGCCATTCGAGATTAGCGCCACAACCACTCCCATTTTGAGCTGGAACCATAACTGGCCATAGGTGTGGGTGATGATGAGGAGGCCCACCCCCGACGAGATTAATAATATCCCGCCCAGTGGCAGGAGGCTGGATAAGCCGAATAGCTTTTTTAAGTAAAATTTGACGGCGGCCTGGTCTTCATGCAGCGAGTTGGAAAGCTTTTTAAAGGCGACGAAGTTGACGGCGTCCGTTCCCGCCATCAGCGTAAGCCCGGTGAGATGGATAAGCAGCAAGGATTGTAATAGTCGAAGCGTATTCATGATGTGTCGTCATTTTTTTGACAACACAAAATTCTACAACCTTCTCGTCTTTTTCATGCACCCGGGTTAACTAATAGCCTCTGCTCCCGGAAAGGCGCTTTCGAATTCGGCTCAACGATTGCGGCTTTACACCGACATACGAGGCAATGTAGTATTGGGGGATGCGCTGTACGATGTCAGAATAATTGTGCAAGAAGTTCTTGTAACGCCATTCAGGCGTATCGGTGTAAATCGAGTCTATCTGGGCGCTAACCTGTACAAAAACCGCTTCGATGCCCAGGCGGCCAAATCGCTCTCCGTATTCCACTTCCTTGTAAAACTGCTGGAGGCCGTCAAAGCTGATTTGCCATACCACACAGTCTTCCAATGCCTGTATGCCGACCACGGAAGGCTTCTGTGGCAAAAAGCTTGGATAATAGCATACAAAATCCCCTTCTTTATTGAAATAATTGGTCTGGTCCTCGCCGCCCTTTGTTAAATAGTATCGAACCAGGCCGGATTCAATAAAGAGGAGATGGCGGCAGATCTCTCCGAATGTGAGCAAATGCTCCCCTTTTTTATACTCTTTGCGATGAAACAGCTTCTGTGCCACCGCCTCGTCGGCCGGGGAAAAAGGGATATAATTCCTGATCGTTTGAATAAGTAGATCCACGGATTACGATTGTTTCAAGTAATGATGCGCCATGCCTCCCGATCTAAAGGTCTTCGACCCGACCAGCTTTAGATTTAGCTTCGCCGGCAGGCTGGTACCTTCCAATAACCGTCGTCCTTGTCCGACAATTATCGGAAAAACGATGAAATAAAATTCATCCACCAGACCAAGGGCTATCAGTTGTTCGGCAAGATCTACACCGCCGACTGAGATCTTTTTGCCCTTTTCCTTTTTCAGCCGAAGGATTTCGTCCCCCGGATCCGAGCGGACAATTCGTGTATTTGCTTCGGCATGGGCTAGAGAGCGCGAGAAAACAATTTTGTCCATCGCGGTAAATTTCTGCGCAAATTCCTTATCGGATTTTTCCGCGGACGGATCTTTTGCCATATCGGGCCAATAGGGAACCATCAACTCGTAGGTTTTACGCCCGAAGACGGTCAGGTCTATGTCCTGCATAAGGTCCATATAGTATTCTCCTACCTCGTCCGTGATACCTTCAGGGCCAAGAATGGTGTGGTCGCAGCAGCCATCGACGGAAAGATTGATGGAATAGACTAGATTTCTCATTTGATCAATTTTAGCTTAAATTTCGGTGAATTTGAGCCATTTATCCGGTCATTTCTCTTTCCGTTCATATAACCGCGCCCAGGCATCGATAAAGCGGCGCTCCGTCGTCGGTTGCGCAAAAGTGCTGGCTGCGGCCGGCGAGCAAGGAAGACGAGGCGGTCCGGCAAAGATGCTTCTCGAATTGATCCCCTATGATCGGGTCGGCGTAGTCGAAGATATCGGCTTGGTTGCCACCTGGCTCGCCAGTTGGCTTTGCGGGTGTCACAGCCTTAAGTTCAGCGATTTGGCCATGACCGGGCTGAAGGGCCCCGGCAAGACCTATTTGTGACCTTGGTCGCGTATGACCAGAAACAGCAATGCAGCAGATACGATACGAGTGTGTTTGTGAAGCCTATGAAGCTGAGCAGCCGCCGGGCTGGAGGGATCAACCAGGCTTTATCGAACAAGGCCGGTTTCGATAAAGGTGACATAACGGCAGGTATCTCCCGCGGTGAGCAAATGAATAAGCAGATCTAAGTCAATTACATCTGAAAGTCAGCAAGGACGATCTTGTCATCTGAATATTGATCTTTTTATCGAGCATAAACTTTCTAACGAGCAGATCGCCATTGAGTACATTAAAGAGGTCTTTACCCATTGGGGCAATGCCCAGGCCGCTTTCTACTTTTCCATTCGTGATTTCAAGATTGAAGGAGAAATTTACATTCTTTCTATTATCGACGGATTGCAGCTCTATTTTACTCAAGGTGAACTGCTGCTCTTCATTCACTGCCTTTTTTAGCAAGATCCTGATAGCGGGTAAATATTTCGTCCAAAGAGCAACCGACTTTCCTTCATTCATAAATATTCGTTTTTATAAGGATCTATTTTAACGTATAATTTGAAGTGAAAGTACGACAAATATCGGGTTTTATATGGAATGATGTGCAATCACTTCGACCTAAGGCTCTTTACCGGGTTGGCCAGGGCGGCCCTTGCACCCTGGAAACTGATCGTAAAGATGGCCCGGGGAAGATATTTTGTTTTTTTTGTGGGGAAAAATTGTAATTTCCCTCCCAACAAACTGACTCATGCGCGCCTTAACCTTTAGCCTGATCCTAAGCTTACTCTCTCTTTCCTCTCTCGCCCAGCCCGAAGAAAGAATTGAGATCGCCTCGCTCAACCGGCAGCTCATCAGAAAAAAGGATACTGTCTATCGGTTTTACGCCGTGCTTCCGGAACATCCGGTTCGCATCTATCCCGATCGCACTTATTATTGGTTCCATTCGGATACCATCCTCAACACGGTGGGTGGATATGACGGGCGTTTGCTGGATGGCAGCTATACTGTTTTCTACCCTGACAAAAATCTGGCGGAGGCGGGTGAATTTGCGGACGGGCTGCCCAATGGTGAATGGCGGGCCTGGTATCCGGGTGGTATGATAAAAAGCATTGTCCACTGGCGAACGGGGTTGAGGAGCGGGACGTTTACGGAATTCGACCGGAACGGAAGCAAGTTCCGGGAGGGCAATTATCGCAATGACGAGCTGTCGGGCAAGATCCGGGAATATAGCAGCGATGGAACATTTAAGGTTATAAAGTATATAGACGGGAAGCCTAAAGAAAAGAAAGCAAAGAAAGAAAAGGCAAAGGACGAAAAGCCTAAAAACAGCAAAGCCAGGGTGGACCAGCCGGCGAAAAAGCCGAAGAAAAAGCAAAAGGATTCCAACGATGACCAATGAGCATCGCAGGATACCGGCCAGCTCGCTGATGATAACGGTGGTCCTTTCGCTGGTCATAGGGCTGATCTGCGCGGCCTTCATCCGGCTGGCGTATGTGCAAGCGCTCGAGCGGACGGATGCGGATATGGAAGACAAACTGAGCAGGAATCTGGAATCCGCCATCGATATCGTGATGGAAGATGATCCGCCGGCGGGGCAGCCACTGCAGAAATCCCTCGATCTCTTTGGACAAGGAAGCGACAGTACGTATATCCGCGAGGAGAAATGGGGCGTGTATGATGCCGCCTACATTAGGGTGGTTGCCGGCAGACGGATGAAACAAAAAGGATTGTTTGTGGGCTCGCTTCTGCCGGATACGCTCGATGGCTGTCTCTATCTGGCCGAGCATAGGGAAGTTTTGTCGGTAGTCGGGAATACGCTCTTAACCGGTAATGCCTATCTGCCTAAGGCGGGTGTCAGACCGGCTTATGTCAACCAGCGGGGGTATGCCTATACCACGCTGGTCAACGGGAATATTGAAAGAAGCGCGGGTAGGCTGCCAGCGATAGATAGCCAGTTGCTCCGGCATTATATCGATCTGCAGGCAGAAGATACCGCGATGAAGCGGTCAGACCCGGTACCGGATACGGCAATGCAATCGTTTGGTGATACCATACAGTTGATCCGGGCTCATGGTGTGGCGGAATTGTCGGGAACGAGCCTGAGCGGTCACATCCTTGTTGTCTCCGACAGCCTGATCCTGGTCGATGGGAATGCCCGGCTGGACAATATCGTACTAACGGCTCCGGTTATCCGCTTCAGATCGGGTTTTTCGGGGCGAGTGCAGGCAATCGTCTCCGACAGCATAATTGCAGAGAGCGGCTGTCAATTCGGTTATCCCAGCAGCATCGCCCTGTACAAGAAGAAAGAAAGTTCTTTTCAGCCGAGATTGATCCTGGGAGAGAACTGTTTGCTGAACGGGGCAGTGGTTGCTTTTTGTGATTCGGCGGACAAGTACCAGGTGTATACGGAGATCGATGCGGGTACGCAGATCCGGGGGATCCTGTATGCCAACGGCTACCTGGTGTTCAAGGGGACTGTAAAAGGACTAACCCTCACGGACTATTTTCTTTACAAGGGATCGTCCATCGTCTTCGATAATTTTCTCGTAGATGCGGAGCTCAACCGGAGTAAGCTTGACACCAGCTTTGCCGGTCCGGTAGTATTTACCGGCCGAAAACGAAACAGGGTAATCCAATGGGTCCGCTGATACCAAACCGTTATAAGGCTTTTTCGCTGCCGGAGACCATCGTTGCGCTGGTGATCATCCTGAGCGTTTTTATGACGGCCACGATGATCCTGACCGGGACGGGGCGGACGGCTCTTACCCCGCAAAAATTGAAAGCGGGCAATCTGTTAAGACAGTTTGCGCAAAAGACGCGGGAGGAAAGGCTGTTTGTCACGGACTCTGTGCAAATAGAGGGGTTTCGGCTTTACCGGGTGGTCAGTCCCTATCCTGGTTACGATAGTCTGCTGACGATCCATTATTATATTGCAGATCAAAACAACAAACGGCTGGCCGACTGGCGATCGCTGGTGAGGTCCGATCACTAATACCGGATGAAACGATATAACGCCTTTACAATGATGGAGCTGGTGGTAGCGATGCTGATCACCACCGTGGTGATCTCCATGGGGTTCTACGCCTTTCAGCTTTTCTCGAAGCTGTTGGTGAAAAAACAGGCGCAGGCGGGAAAGCTCAGCGAATACCTGCTTTTCCGGCGGACGCTGTGCCGGGATATGGATCGGGCGGCAGAGGTCAGAGATTCGGCGACGGACGGTCCGTTGCTATTAGTCGCCGATGGCCAAACGCTGTATTATCTGCCCGGCCCCACGTATATTTTGCGTCGTTCGGGCGAGCGGGTGGATACATTTTTCGTGGGCGGCAAGACCCGGCAGGTCCAATATATTGAAGGGCGGCCGCTGATCACTGCGTTGCAGATCCGGGTTTTTGTGAATGGAGACAGCATCGATATACCTTTTTATAAACACTACACGGCGCGTGAACTTCTGAGCGCAGAAAACACCGGCAATGAGTGACACTATAGACATACGACGGCTGAATAAACCGGCATCGCCGACGCCCCGGCCTGAAGAGGGCGTGCAAAAGGAGACGGGAGGTATCTGGGCGTTTCTCAACAAGGACATCCGGCTTTTCGGAAGCTCTATTCCCGACAAGGTGAGAGAAGGTTTTTACATGGAGCTGAGCACGTTGCTGGAAGCGGGTGTGGATATCCGGGCGCAGGACCCCGGGGGCGATGGAAGCAGCAATGGCTTTTTCCCTGATGCCTATGGCGAGGTGCTGGACTATTATTCGGGCGATTATTCCAATCCCCGGGCCGGTGTGGCGAATATTGCCGGTGTGAACTCTTCGGCGGTGCCGGCTTTCTATACCGGCGGTGCGGCGGATAGCTATGCCGGCAATGTCAAGGCGATGAGCTGGTTCAGCCAGAAGACTGTGGCATCAGGTGCGAGCAGCGCTCCCAATGCCTATGTTTACCAATATGACAACAAGTACCAGTTCGTCGGGGGATCCTTTAGCAATAGCCTTACCTTTGGCACCGGGCAGGCGACCTATGCCACAACTAATTTCAACCAGGAGGTGGTCGGTAATGCGGCTGGAAATGTCGTGCCTTACGATGGAAATGGGAACATTCAATACCTACAGCGGACCAATGCGACGGGCGCTATGACCGATCAGTTCAGCTACCAGTATGGCAATGGCAACAATCAGCTGACGCAGGTTACCAATGTAGCCACGTCGCAGGCCTATGCCACCTATTCTTATGATGCGAACGGGCAATTGACGATGGAAAGCAAACCGGGGTCCAATCCCATATATCTTTCCTATGATATGGCCGGCAATGTCACGGGGGAATATCAGGATCAGCAGCTTACGTTGCCGTTGGTCACTTTCGTTTATGATGAGAATGGAATGCGGGTCAAGAAAGTGGACTACAGCATTTCTACCAATCTGCCAACATTTGTTTACTATTATGTCGGGGATGTCATTTATAAGCAAACGGTGACCAATGGCACGAGCTATGGAGCCGCGTCACCCCTCGAATACCAAATCCGCGGGATTAACAGGATCGGCATATACGAACCGCTGGGGCCGATCTATGCATATGAGTTGACGGATCACCTGGGAAGTGTACGGGCGGTGGTGACGAAAAATGCCAGTACGTTGCAGGTAACGGCCTACTCGGACTACTATCCATTTGGTGAGGTGCTGGCGAAAGACGGGAATGACCGTTACGGTTACCAGGGGCAGTATTCGGAAGCCGATGGGGAGACCGGTTGGAACGCTTTCCAACTGCGGATGTACGACAGCCGGATAGCCAGGTGGTTGCGAACAGATCCTGCCGGGCAGTTCTTTTCCCCTTATGAGGCTATGGGAAATAATCCGATTTCAGGTGTCGATCCCGATGGGGGGTGGATGCCGCCCACCGATCCCGGAGACTATTGTAATGGCGACGTGTGGAGTGACGATGAGGGGAATTGGGTCTATAATGACGGGGTATGGCAGGGCGTAAATGGTTCACCCGATTTTCATATCGAACTTCAGACGTTACCGGACGTAGTTGTAAGCCCGACTTTGGGCCAGGATATCAGTAAAGGCGTAAAAGACGCTGCTTACAATGCGTGGAACAGTGATTTGGTAAGAGAGTATACGCCGGATTTCGTTAATATTGGGGGGGATTTCTTGGAATAGCAGGTATCGGTGGAGGATCAAGCATGGAATTCAACTGGGTACTACACGGTCCTCAGGCTTCCTGGAAACCAATATTAACGACCACGGAGTCCGTGGGAGGGGGGTATTCCATTGATGGTAGCATTAATTTAGGAACCGTTTCATATACCGGAGATGCGAGCAAGATCACGAGGTCGATGGTTCTCACCAATTCTGGAAAAAAGACAGACCCGGATGTTCCTACGGTATGGGGGACGGTAGCGGTTTCGGAGGAATTGAGACTCGGGGTTACGGGGCAAGTAACTTATTTTAAGGGTACACATCAATTTCTAATTGGAAAACAATTGAATATCGGCGCCGGGTTGCCAGCCGGTCCTCTGCCGATAAATGCGGCGGGAGGAGTCAGCAACACATACCTGTTGTATGATTTTGCCCATGTACTATCACATAAAGATGGGGATTGATGGAAAAATGGAAAATGAAAAGAATTTATATTGTCATCTTAATTTTGTTAGCCGGATGCACGGACAAAAGGCAACAGGCGCTTGGGAAATCCCGTGAGCTATTGGATAAGATCGCAGCTGGCACTGCCATTCAGGAGTTTCCTGAAAAATATTTCCCGAGGGATCAGACCGTGGTTTTGATGAATCAATTGCAGAATAATTGTGATTTCAAGGACAGGCAGGGAAATTTCATAAACGATTTTTATGAAAGGAATTCGGAAGCGCCGGATAGGGTCTCCTTTATTTATGAGTACTATTTAAAATGGGATAGCTTAAGATTCATTATCACTTATAATCTGGGCCCGGAGATCGAATTATATCGCTTCAGGATAGAATCGATCAAAAAGGATAATAATATGATCCTGAAGCCGGAGAGAAGATTGAAATGGCAGTAACTTACTGTGTTTGCTTTATGAATGTAAACTGGTAGGTAGTAGAATCCTTTTTTATCAGGTACAAGGTATCGGAAAACGCTTTTTTATAGACACTATCGCCTAAGTTCGCCGCTGCCGTGAAATTTATACCATCCCTATGCGTAATAGAGTTGAAGGTATATTGCTGGGCTGAATCATTTATGCGAAACCTTTCCCCGCCAACCGAGGAGAATAAGTAGGTAATCCTTCCCGCAATAGTATGCGAATTAAAGACATGAAATTGGTTGCTGGCGCTCTTATCCGCATTTGAAATCATAAACATATAGCCTGCTACACATATCAGAACCAGGAGGATGAGGAGGATTCTATTACTGTTCTTCATATAAATTCAGATCATTTAACCATGGTCCGTTAAAGGCCATTTTAGACCGATAAAGTTGCGATTTATTCGTGAATAAATCAATGATCAGCTGGTCAAAAATTCCCGGTCTTCAAAATATTATTGTAAATGATCAGGATATGGAGTTTTTTTTGTTTTCGATTTCAGGTAAAAAAAGGAGGAATCGGCATAGAAGGATCTATAATCCCCGCTATTCAGCAGGATGGTTGGCATTGGCCTGGTATGTGGTCAGCTTTTGCTGTTCGAAGCTAAGGTCGATCAGTTCTTTCGTATACTTGGATCTCTCGTAGTAGTATTTTTTTCAAGCGTATAGGGATGCTGGTTTTTGTTTAATTGTACAATAGACAATTTTTTTTCGCGTATTTGTTTTTTTAAGAAGAAATTACGTCCGGTCCTACGCAACCGGAGGCCACCAGTTTCGAGCCGGTGGATACGACCAATATGGTCAATCCGCAAACGGGCGATCTCACCTATAACATTCCGCTGCTGGAAGTTCCCGGTCCTGATGGCGGTTATTCCTTATCGTTATCTTATCATGCCGGTATCCAGACTAATGAGGATGAATGATTAATTTGTAATTTGGCTGCATGAAATTGGTGTTCTGCAAATTATACCAGCTGTTCAAATATCTCAACGTTGACCGGATTCCGCAATAGGCATCCTGGCGATTTTGCTCACTTTTAATGTGATCACCCTACAGAAGTATATCGAATGGGCAATGGGCCGAAGGCCGGGAGATATTAATCCGCCGGGTGTTTTGGTCATCATTTTATTGATGTTCGGGCTTTGTTATTGGCGGTATGTCCGCCAGGACAGGTTCATTGACTTGTATAAGCGATTTCACCGTTCAAAGATCAATTCAGGACCGGCGGCCACTCTGATTACTCTTACCTACGCGGTGATCAGTGTTTTATTGTTCTTCAGTCTTGCCTGGTTAGGGAGCTGATACCAATCATTTGGCCGAGGGCATGCTTTGGAAGACTTTCTCTAGATGGAGTTCTTCTTCCAGCTTCGGGTAATCGCCGTTAAAAAAAAGGCTGAAATAGCGTTTTATCTCTTCGGGTCGGGCTATGCTATAGATATCCAGCCATTTTTTTTCCTGTGTTTTGCCAAGACCCAATAGGCCCGTTCGGGGTCTAAGATGAACATATCCGATCAAATAATGGCTATGTCGTGTATCGCCGGCGACGGACACCCATAAAGAACGATCATCCGCTGTATTGGTGACTGAGATCGTAGCCGAACATCCTTTTTGCAACTGGTGATATTTTTCAAGCTCAGCCATCCAGGGAAAGGCGTCAAAAACGGCGGTAAAACCGGAGAAGTCCATCTGGCCCGCGCGGTCAAACTGATCCTGATCATATCCGGCGCGTTGAATAGTGCATTCCAACATGTGCTGCAAAATTTTATTCCATAAAGGTGCAATTTATTCCCGGATAATTAGCCGACGTTGTTGGAGAATCTCGAAGGATAAGAGATGAGTGCTAGCAGCTACGCTATTGACTATCTTTGCCACTCAGGCCTTTGCTCCTGGAATTTGTTATGCGCTTACGTCGGGCCCCACGCAACCGGAGGCCACCAGTTTCGAGTTGGCGGATACTCGTTGTCGTTATCCTATCATGCCGGTATCCAGACCAACGAGGATGACAACTGTGAGCGAACCGCCGCATAATTCTTTTGCATGTCACGCATACCAAAGGCCATAATGAACGTTTTGTCGTAACCCAACTCCGTTTCACGACGCCCGGCGATCCTTTCCTTTTAACGCGGCGCTAATCCTTGCCGTCATAATGCGCACTTCTCGCCGCAATGGAGAACAACATATCGAATTAGATACTCGAATTTTCGAGGATATCGGCCATAACACCGGCCACTACATAATTATCCCTGTTTTCGGCGATAATGGTCTTGCCAATGGGATCGGTGCCGCCAAAAAAGTGTTTGGCCTAGCGCGCCAAGATATAATTTTTAAATAACCAGTGGATTAGAGGGGAGCCCGCGAGCTTACCTGGCGTTTCAATCGGATCACGGCGATCTCCGGCCACATGCCGATGCGTCCTTTCAGGCCCAGGAACCCGAAGCCGCGGTTGACATACAGGAAACGTCCCGCCTGTTCATACAGACCCGCCCACTGTTTGTACACGTATTTGATGGGACTCCATTTGAATCCGAAAAGCTCAAAACCGAACTGCATCCCGTGTGTATGTCCGGAAAGTGTCAGGTGGATATGCTGATGATGTCCCAAGGTTACTCCTTCCCAGTGAGAAGGGTCGTGGGACATGAGGATCTTAAATGCATCGTCGGCTACAGCTGCCGTCGCCTTTTTTAGGTCGCCGTATTGATGAAATCCTCCTTTGCCCCAATTTTCCACGCCGAGCAATACAATGGACTGCCCATCTTTTCGGAGTGTCACGGCTTCGTCGAGGAGCAGGCGGAAGCCGATGTCGGCGTGTACCTGTTGCAGGCGTGTGAGATTCGCTTGTTTTGCTTCGGGCGTCTCCCATTGGATGTAGTCGCCATAGTCATGGTTACCCAGCACGGAGAACTTGCCCATCGGCGCCTCGAGACCGGAAAAAGCGGGTATCCATCGATCCATTTCAGAGGCCCGGTTGTTAACCAGGTCGCCGGTGAACAGGATGACGTCGCTGTGCTGGTCGTTCACAAGATCCAATCCCTTTTGGACACCTGCCGCATTCGTGAAGCTGCCGGAGTGAACGTCCGTTATTTGTGTAATGGTAAAACCATCGAAGGCTGCGGGCAGATCGGGAAAGGATAACGTTTCCTGCCGGACACGATAAAAATGGCGGCCTCGGGTGAGGCCGAAAAGAACGATAAAGAACATGATCGCGGCAATACTCACCGCCAGCCCGCTAACCCACGCCGATCTCGGGGGGAAACCGCGGAACAGCCGGGTGATATCCCCGATGAGCAATATGGGCACCGAACATAACCGGGGAATAAAGGACAATAGCATCAGCCCCATTATCCAGGCAAAGAGCGTTTGCTGAATGCGCGAGCCGCGGGGTGCGGACATGGCTATGAATATGCCCGCTATCAGCACGAAGTCGACGAGCCAGTAAGCCCACAAGAGAGGGCCGGATGATACAATGGTCTGTACCGCCTGATAAAAGTAAAGATCGGCGCCCAGCCAAAGCAAGACGATAAGAAGGAGTCTTCTAGCCATTTGGGGATATACCAAAACAAGAAACCGGCGTTTTGGTTCACAGCGTTATGTTTAATTCTGGGGAGATTCTGTTAGTTTGATGTGTCTTATTTTGTAAGAAAATTTTGATTATGTGTTAATGGTTTGACTTTACGTTTTTATTTTAGCTGTAGTTGTTAAATCCAATCAAAATGAAAAAACTCCTAACCTTTCTCTCTCTTTTGGCATTTAGTCTTGTTGCCAATGCGACAAAATATGCTTACGCTAAGCTTTTGCTTACCAATGGGACTTCACGCATTGGGCTGGTCGAAACCTCACTGGATAACGATTATGTCCGTTTTAAACCGGCGGATGGCGCCGAACCCGAGAAAATCGCGGCGGAAGGGATCAAGACCGTCGCGTATCTTAAAGAGGATCAGCAAACCACAGTAGTCGAATATGACCGGATCAAGGTATATCTTGGCTGGGGGCAAAAACGCATCAGCGATTACGCCTGGTTCGAGGTTGTAGAACGCGGCATCGCTACGTTGTATGTCAGAGGTACGACCATGCGCGGCTCTATCTATGGCACCGGTACTGCAGGCTTCCTGGATTATTTTGTTATGCGCGATGGGGAGCCTGCCGCGAAGATGATCGCCAATGTATCGGGCGCCAACAATAATCAGACTTTCCGGGCGAAGGCGCCGCTCTATTTTGCCGATTACCCTGAGTTGGCCGAGAAGATCAAATCGAAGGAATATACCTGGAAGGATCTTGTTCCGGCGGTGAAGGAATATAATATGTGGGCGGCAGCTAATAAGAAATGATTTTCCGATGGTGTTTTAACGGCCGGTTAGACGAAGGTCTGGCCGGCTTTTTTTTGGGCCGGGAAATCAGTAACTTTAGGCAACAATCTGCCATTATGCGAATCCTTTTTACCCTGGTAGCATCCTTCGCGTTTATGGTCTGTAGCGCCCAGACGCTGCCGGCGCATTTGCCGGTGCCGGTGACGCCAATGGCGGCTGCCGGCGGGCCATGGGGATTTACTCCCTGGCAACCTTTTGTGCCTTATAGCCTGGTGCTGGATGGCAGCACGGGGCATGGCTGGCAGATGCGGCCTTATGCGAGCCTGTCCGCCGGCTATATTTTTGGGGGCGGTGGGATATCCTATGTCTCCGCTCCGATAGGGGTGATTGCCTACAGGCCATTGAATGCCAATTTCACCGCCTTCGGGGCCGCCACGGTGTCGCCGACCGTTTTTGACTTCAACCGGTTCGTCGGCCAGCCCATGCCGGGCAACAATCTTACGGGTCTGGGGGTGAATGCCAGCGTCACGGGTGGGCTGCTCTACACCAACGAGGCAAAGACCTTCTCCATCTCGGGGAGCATCAGCGTCGAACGCGGCAGCTCACCGGTGTATTTCCAGAACAGGACGAACAACACCAAACAATACTAGGACGACACGGTAGCCGGGGCGGCGTGGGTGAAATAGTCCTCTATGAGCCCCACCGCAGTTTCGACACCATCTTCGGTGCAAATGCGCGCAGCTGCCCTTCGACAATTGTCGAGGATTGCTGGGGACCGGGCGGCCTCGACAGCATGCAATAGTCTTTCGGCAGTAAGCTTTTTGAACGGGATGTGGAAGCCCAGTTTACGCCGCTCGATGAGCTTACCATTGATGGGCTGGTCAGCCAGGATCGACACCACAATGATGGGGATGCCGCTTTTCAGCACCGCTCCGATAGTGCCAATACCGCCGTGGATGACAGCGACAGAACAGCGAGGCAGGAGCTGGTCGTGATCGAAGTATTTTGCGACAAACAGATTGGGATGCGGCGGCAGGTCAGCCAGCACGGACCAGCCTTTGCTCAGCACCACTCTTTTAGTTGCCAGCACACCATTGAGCACCGCGTAAAATTGCGCAGGGTTGGGAATCGGGATGCTGCCGAAACCGATATAGATGGGCGCCTCGCCCGCGGCCAGCCACTGCTCCAATTCTGCGGGCGGAGTGTCCAGGGGACGAGCGGCCCCAGGCGGCAGATAAAAGAAGCCACTGACGTGCGCCGTGGGCGGCCAGTCGGTTGGACGCTTCACCAGCTCCTGGCTTTCGGCCAGGATGGCCAGCATATTGCTCCGCTCAAAGGTCTTGAGCATATTGGCGGCGGGCAGACCGATCTCTTTGCGGAAATCGTTGATCTGCTTGCTTTGCATCCGGTAGGCCAGCCGGATCAGCCGGTAGGAAAGTTTGTTGAGCCAGGAGGGGATGCGGACATTAAGCGCCTGATAAGGGAATTCCCGCGTAGGGATCGGCGAAAGACTTAAAAAGACTACGGCGCACGGTTTTTGGTATCTCTCTGCTATCGAATACACAATGGGCAGCGGCAGCACGCTGACGATGAGGTTATCGAAATGCTCACAGGCGTGGAGGATATCCTGGTTCACCTTTGTGGCTGTCCGCTCGCCTATCTTAACGAGATGGTAAATGAATTTGAAGACATTGCCACCTTCGAGCAGGTGCAGGGCTTCGGGTGAATTGATCGTCGTTTCGCTATCGCCGGTGATGGGCAGAAAGCGGAGGCCAAAACCTGTTACGAAATCCTTGAAATTTTCGGAGGCGACGATGGTTACGTCGTGCCCCCTGCGGATTAGGCCGAGGGCCAGGGCGATAAATGGCTGGACATCGCCGCGGGAGCCGGTGGTGACAATGCCGAAATTCATGACTGTGTCTTGGGTTTGCCGAACCGCGTTACCACCCAGGGCAGGGTGAGTCCCTGACCTACCAGTGACAGGACGACGACGGCGATCGTGAGAAAGATGATATCGTTGCGCATCGGGAACGGGCGGCCGTTGTCGAGGGTCTCGGGCACACCGATGGCGATGGCCAGGCTGACGATGCCACGCATCCCGGCCCAACTGATGATAAAGCTTGTGCCGGAGTCGAAAAGCGCTTCGGGGTTGACGCGGCGTTTCCGGCTAAAGGCCCTTTCGAGATTTACCTGTTGTAAAAAAACGCGGACCAGCCGGATGCCCAGCGCCACGATAGTGATCACGGCGGCGTAGCCGATATGCGGCCATCGCTCGGCCGGGCTAGTATGTTTCCAGACAATGGGGAACTGCAGACCGATGAGCACGAAGATCAACCCATTCAGGAGGAAGATGATCATATCCCAGAAATTGCGGGATTGATCCTTGAGCTGCTCGGGGAATTTTTCCCTGCTGAGCCTCGCCATGCTCAAACCCAATACCACGACGGCGATGACGCCGGAGACTTTAAGCTGTTCCGCCAGCAGGTAGGCGACAAAGGGCGTCAGCAGAAGGAGGGCGATGATGACCTGCCGGTTCCCCCTGAACCAGCGCAGCACGAAAGTAAGCGCTTTGGCAATGACGAAGCCTACGAGAAAGCCCCCGCCGAGTACCAGCAAAAAGGTCAGGGTGGCATGCCACCAGACAAAGACCACGCCGGTGACAGCAGCTACGGCAAACCGGTAGGCTACGAGTGCCGAAGCGTCGTTGACCAGGCTCTCGCCTTCGAGGATAGTGACGGTATTGCGAGACAGATGGAGCCCTTTCGTGATGCCAATGGCGGCAACGGCATCCGTAGCGCTCAGGATGGCACCCAAAACGAACCCCAGGGGCCAGCTTATCCCGGGGATCAGGTAGTGGGCGGCGGCGGCGATGCCCAGGGTAGTGATGAAAACCAGGCCGATGGCCAGCGTGCCGATGGTATTGATATTGGTGCGAAAATCTTTAAAAGAGATGTTGAAGGCGGCGTCATACAATAACGGTGGCAGGAAAACGAGCATGATGATATGCGGGTCGAGCATCATCGCCGGGATGGCGGGGATGAAACCGGCAACCATGCCCACGATGATGAGCAGTACGGGTACGGGCAGCCGGAGTTTTGCGGCAAGGCCGGATGCGCCGATCATCAGCGCCATGATCAATATGACGATACCATAGTTTTCCAATGCTGCAAACGAGGCCGGGGGAAGATACCACTTTTTGGGAACGGACATAAAAAAACCTGCCCGTCGTAGGACGGGCAGGTTTCGTAATTAGTGCGGGAGGTTGGTAGGCGGCTGAGAGCTCAGGTTGCCATTTTCATCAACATAGGCCAGCATCTTGGTCCAATCCTGATCGCCTTTGTTGTGTTTGCGTTCCTGCAATCGCTCCTGCTTCTCTTTTCTCTTCTGCCGTTTGTTCCGTTCCCGCTCTCTTTTGTTCCAGGTTTCTGCCATTCAATAATCCCCTTTTTTCCCCTTATAGAGCAAAAAGCCCTCCCGTTTTGCGAAGGTTTTCGTAGGTTATTGATTGTCAACTGAGGGTGGGCGTGTGGTCGGAAAAGCCGGCAATCCGGACTGACAAATTAGCCTTGAAAGCCGGGTTTAAATGTAAGAACGACATGTTTCGCCTTGGGGCCGCATCAAAATTGGCAGGCGGTCGCCTGGCGCTACCGGCCCAGCACGTCGATGCGTTGGAAGACCTGTTTGAAGCAATCCACGATCGAAGTGGCGTATCCGGGATGACCATTGCGGCCCGGAGCCGCGGCGGGGTTATTGTTGTAGTAACCGTTGATGAAGCCTTCGGAATTGATCCACGTGGTCTCGACGATGCCGAGGAACCGCTGTTTCATTTCGGAGGTCGACTCGTTGCGATAGCGGACCATATCGTCGACCTGGGCGACGCCGTTGCTGGCGATGCGCCAGGGACAGGTGATGACCCGAAATCCTTTGAGCGCAAAGTAGGGCGCGGTTTGATCCGGCCGGTCGTAGTGCCAGTCGCAGATCACGACATCTTTGGGAATGAGGTCGACGGCGCGGAAGGTGTTGTTGTAGCTTGCTTCCCACTCGCCGATGCCGGTGGTCTTGCCGTCGATGAGCCGGTCGCCCCAGATCCAAAGCTCACGGCCTTTAGACGCCAGGTGGTCATGAAGGGTTTGCACTTCACCCGCAAACAGCACCGCGGGGTCGCGGCCGCCACAGCGGGGACATTTGCTTTCCCCGAGATAGAACACCTCGTCCATGCCGGCGTGAAAGGCGGTGGATTCGAAGGCGTCGCAGATTTCGTCGATCACGGCGAAGAGGATATCGTGTATGCCGGGATACAGCGGGCAGTAGCTGCGGCAATACAGGTTGTCGTCATTGGGCCAGACATAGTGCATGGGGTTCTTGACCCAGGGGGTCTCGTCGAATTGCGGATAGACCTGGAGCAGCTTGCCGGGGTGTTCTTCCCAGCCCTGGTGGCCGAGCATATTGATCTGGGGGATGATCCGGATCTTCTCCTGCGCGCAGGCGCGAACGATCTTTTTGACGTCCGCCAACGAAAGCGCGAAGCTATCCGTGAGCTCGGGATGCGATTTGAACTGATAGTGGTAGTCGATGAGGATAAAAAGGGTATTGACCTTCCGCGCGCCGAGGGCATCATGAATGAAGTGAACGAACGAGTCGACGCCGGCCGGCCGGGGGGCGCCGATACAGAAGCCGCGAACGGGCATTAGACTATCGAGCGGGGCGGTTTGGGCGACAGCGCGTGTGCCGGAAAGGCAAAGCAAACTTGCGAGCACGATGGATAAGGACCAGATGGACAGGTGGCGAAACATCGGTTTAGTTTTGAATTTACGGTGAATATAGTGCTTATTTCGTGAAGACCGACTTGGGCAGCATCACGTGTACACCGACGTTGCCATCGACCAGCTGCGTGACATCCACATCGGCGGCTACGCTACAAAGCATATAGGCATCCGCTTGTGTGAGCTTTTTTTCTTCCATGAGCCATGCGATCATTTCGCGGACGGCGATATGGGTGGCTGCATTGAGATCCCGATCCATACCCATCGCAATATAGTGCGTAGGCGTTTCAGCGCGTGGCCAGCGCTGCGTCTTGCCTTTATGGACGATGAGCTGGAGATGGCCGATGAGAGAGGTCTCGATGGCGGTGATGTCGACCTCGCCATTACCCTGGGCGGCATGGCCATCGCCGATCTCGAGGAGGGCGCCTTTGACATGCACGGGGATGAACAGACTGGTTCCTGCAACCAATTCTTTGTTATCGAGATTGCCGGCGTGGATCCACGGCGGAGCACTGTTCCAGCGACCCGCTTCTTTAGGTGGTGCGACGCCGACGCTACCGAAGAAGGGATGCAGCGGGATCTCGATGCCATCCGAAAAATGACCGAGCATCTTTTTAGCATCGAGCGGGACGATGCGCGTCTTCCGGTCGAAGATTTCATCCGAGAGAAAGCCGGCCTGACCGATGGCGTTATAGCCATAGGGGATGGCGAGATCGATGGCATTGAAACGCACCTCCAGGACATCGCCGGGTTCCGCTTCTTCGACAAAGATGGGGCCGGTGAGGACGTGTCCGCCAGGGCCGCGGTCTTTTACGCTTTGGACGTCGCGCAATTCTTTTTCTACCTGGTCGGCTGGGACACCTGCTGCTTCGAGCCGATCCGGGCTGGAGGTGATCACGGTGCGAACCGTAACATAGTCACCGGAATGAACACGTAATACGGGGGTGGCTTCGGACCAGTAGTAGCCCCAAACCACGGTCGACGGAGTAGGGCTGAGGATATAGGGATCGGCGGCGGAGCCTTTTTGGGCGGCAGCCGTTGCTGCGAGGAGACAGACGCAGAGCGCTGTCGCGGCGGTTCGTAATGGAGTGGCAGCCAGCATGGAAATGGTTTGAAACAAATATATGTAATTCGGCGGGGGGCGTACATCTCTAAGAAAAATGTTTGCTTATGAAAAAAACGCTTGAATTGCGAATTGCCAGGCCATGCGAGGAAAGCTGGGAGAGGATGCCGCCGGAAGGACAGGGCAGGTTTTGTGCGGCGTGCTCCAAAACGGTCGTCGATCTTACCGGCTTCTCGGACCAGGAACTGCTTGCTTTTCTGGGCCGGGCAGGGAAAAACACTTGTGGGCGGTTTTCTGCAGGGACAGCAGGTTCGGCCAGTAACGGCTGCGCTTCCACCGGATGAAAGATCGACCTCGATGAGGTGGGAACCGGTGGTTCATCGTGCTGGTGGTGAATATTTCTTAAATTGCTCTATAAAATAAATCAATAGCATGGCACAGAATCAATCTTCAGCGCCTGTGACGGCGCTGTTCCTGGATGTAGGGGGCGTGATGCTCACCAATGGCTGGGACAGAAAGTCGCGTGAAGCGGCGGCAACCAAATTCGGATTGAACCTGGATGAACTCAACGACCGGCACCGAATGACCTTCGACACCTATGAGTCCGGGAAATTGAGCCTGGATGAATACCTGAAGCGGAGTGTTTTTTACCAGGACCGGAGCTTTACCATGGAGGAATTCCGCAAATTCATGTACGATCAGAGTGTGGCCTATCCCGAGATGATCGAGCTGGTAAAGGCGTTGAAGGCTCGTTATGGCTTACGGATCGCCGTGGTGAACAACGAGGGCCGCGAGCTCAATGAGCACCGGATCCGGCAGTTCCGGTTGAACGAATTCGTAGATTTTTTTATCAGTTCCTGTTTTGTTCATTTCCGGAAACCCGATGCGGATATCTGGAAGATCGCCCTGGATATCGCCCAGGTCCCCAGGGAGGAAGTGGTCTATATCGATGACCGGCCGATGTTCGTACAGGTGGCGCAGGGGCTGGGGCTCCGGGCCATCTGTCACAGTAACAAGGACGTGGCGAAGACCAAGGGGCAACTGGCGGCTATGGGTTTGACGTTATAATGTGTCAGCAGGGATGGATTACCCGGGGGGTAACGCACTCCCCGGGCAGTCCTATTGAGATATAATAAAGTTAAATACTTGACTATCGATATCGTAACTTTGTAAATAGAAACCTATGGTAGAGCAACCGACCAAGCCCATCGCGGAGCAAGCGAACAAGTCTGTCGCGGAGCAAACGAACAAGTCCGAACTGGCGCTTGCTTTGGGGCGGAACATGAATGAATTGCGTATGCAGTTCCGTAAATACATGCAGGGCAAGGTCCGCTCGCTGGACTTGCATCTGACCTATGAGATGCTGGAGGTGATGATCTGCTTGTGGCGGCAGGATGGGGTGAATCAGCAATTGATCGCCGACATCACGCTCAGGGACAAATCGGCCATGACCTATCTGGTCGATAATCTGATCAAGCGGAAGATGATTACCCGAAAGGAGGATGAACGGGACCGGCGCAACAAGCTGATCTATCTCACGGCGGAGGGCAGGGAGTTGCAGGACCGGTTGCAGCCATCGGTAGCCGAAATGTACGATCGGGCGACGGCGGGGGTGGATGCATCCTCACTGGTGAACGGGCAGGCGTTGATCGAAAGCATGATTAAAAATTTAGCCACATTACCACGATTATCTTGCCGGTAGATTTTTCAGAGGCTTCTTTGAATGCAGTAACGTATGCTGCGGAAATGAGCTGTCAAAGGGTAGTGGACCGTATCATTCTTTTGCACACGGCGGAAGTAACGGCGTATGACAATATCTCACAGGTGGGCTGGGGAGAGCTGATCACCGAGGAACAGGAACGTGCGACGGCGTTATTGGCTGAACGGGGTAAGGCGTTGATCACCGGCTGTCCCCAAAGCGTGAAGATACAAACGACGACCAGTGAGATGCCCTTCCTGCGAGCCGTTCATCAGTTGATCTCCGACGTGGATGCGGAACTGGTCGTTGTGGGTGTCGAGGCCGGCGCCGAAGACGGGACGGTGGGCGAGCGGGTGATCGGTCTGGCCAGGACCAGTGCGGTACCGGTGCTGGTGGTTCCGCGGGGCTGCAAGTATATACGTGCGCGTGAGGCGGTGGTGCTGGCACGGCCCGGCCAGGATGTGGCCGGGTTGGTGGATGAGGACTGGATGCGGGCGGAGTTTGGGATTACGACGTTCTCCGTTCATTCCGTTTCGGGTGCTGATCCCATCAAAGGAGTACTCGAGCATGCGAAGACGGCCCACGCGCAGCTGATCGTTGCGCTGCCCGGACCCCGGAGCTTGTTTTACCGGCTTACGCACCGGGATCTGCGGAAAGCACTTGCACAGAATACGGAGTTTCCGGTGTTGTTGTTGAAATAACGGGTTGCACAGAAACCGGAAAAGCCGTAATATTAGGAATATGGCCCCCTATTTAATTCTATTCCTCGATATTCTTTTGACGGCATTTGTCGCGTATTTATTCTCCAGATTCGTTTACCGGCGAATCAAGAAGAACGGCCGCAAAAATGCCGGGGTTTTTGGAGCCATTTGTTTTATCGGCGCGTTTGTGATACTCAACCTGAGCGTCTGGCTCATTCTCCTTTATACGTTGCGTTTTGAGCGGTAGAAAGTGGCTCGCGGTTTTGCGGGCCTGCGAGCGGATGAGTAATTCCACAAAGAGCAGGTTGGGGACAAAACCCATCCACGCATCGATCATATATAGCCGGAGCGGGTCGGGGTGAAAGCAGTGGGAGAGGATGATCTTCCAACTGCGCAGACCGATGGCCGAGCACGTGAGGGCATAGCTGCGAATCATGTTTTGCTTGTGTTCGCGAAAGCTGCGTTGCCGGGCGGACACGACAGCTTTCCAGGTGAACCACCACCAAAGGCAATCCAGCAAGACAAATGCAAGCTTCGAGGGCCACAGTCCGTTGGCATTCACCGCGAGGATCATTCCTGCTGGAAAGTTGACCAAAAGGATATTATAGGCATAGAGTCTGCCAATACGCCGGTGCCATTCCCGATGATTTTTCAAAAAAAAGTCCGAGAATTGTGTGAATCCCGCCATCAGGGCGAGAATACCGGTGAATACATGCGTATAAAAAGCGCCCATCCAAAGGGGATTATGAATATAGGTCTGTTTATATTGCAGAAAATGGATGTCTGTGCGAAAAGAGGCATAGTCGATGATCATGAATAGCATGAGCAGGGTCCCGATCGAGAGGGCAAGATAGGCGAGGAAGGACCGGAAGAGCTGCAGCGCGATTCGCATGGATAGTAATGTAAGCAATTTTTATGATGCCAGGGTGGGAAAAAATAGTAGGCGTGCTGGCGGCGGTGATCATCAGCAGCGCACAGGTGATCTATCTGCTCAATACGATCCGGCGCCGGATACGGCCGAGCGTGTTGTCGTGGGTAGGCTGGTCGTTCCTGATGGGTACGAGTGTGGTGTCACAGGTACTGGCGAAGGGATGGCAGTGGAGCATGACGAGTGTGCTTTCGTCTGCGGTGGGGTGTCTGACCATCGGGTTGGTCGCGCTGATCAGCCGGAACTATTCACTCACACGCAGCGACTGGAAATTTTTGGGCCTGGGTGCGCTTTGCATCGGTATCTATGTACTCAGCGGCAATGCCTGGATGACGACGATCTTCGCCATCAGTGCGGATGCGTTGCTGGGAATTCCGACGATCCTGAAGGCCGTCCGGGAGCCGGAACTGGAGCAGTCGCCGGCCTGGGCACTGGGCGTGGCTTCGTCCGCGCTGGCACTCGTGATCTGCTTCGGCCATAGCTGGATCTATGTACTCTTCCCCGCATATCTTTTTTGCTTTAATGGGTTGATGGTTTGGTTGACGCAGTTGCGGCCGCAGGGGGCCGCGTGACGGATGCGACTGCTGTGTGCTCGCTGCGCGCTTTAAAGAATCTACGAAATTTTTCGCAAACAAAAAAATCGCTTATCGGCATTCGGCAAGCAACCCGGACGCTCGAAAAAGTGTCTTTATTTAGTAGGACGTCTTCCTCTCAGAAATTGGTTTCCCGGTAGCGCGTGCCGGGAGAAAAAAGTGCACCGTTAGCTTCAATGCAGTTATCCGTTTGGCCATTGCTCCATAGACGTGTGACCCGAATCTTTCATTAAAAAAAATTTTGACTATGGAAAAGTTATCATCTGTTACCGTAACAGCTTTCTCTCAACCACATGTGCTGCAAACACGAATGAAAGAGGAGCAGCTATCGCATGGCGGCACCGTGAAGGCGAATATGTCGCCCGTGCGCGTCGATATGGACCATGGGGCTGTCGTACTATACTTCTGTCCTATGCAAAACTTGCAGGTCCTGGAGGTAATTGCTCAAGGGGACGGTGGCAATATCCCTGGTGAAGTGAAACTGGCAGGATTGAATATTCCGGCTCACTGCCGGTCGGGTCTTTATGACCTGAAGAATGTGGAGGTGACCTCGAATGGGTCGATCCAGGTCAAGGAGACCAGGGATACGAAGTGGGAGTATATCGGGGTAGGAATGCCTTGATGAGTTGGATCCCGCGTGAATCTAATGATTGTCCTTCGGACAAGATGCGTCCCGCATCTCAGGGGTCTGTTCAGGTTTTCTTTGATGCCGTGACGGTGTGTAGAATCACGCCGTACGGCATTTTTTGTGTTGTACAGCCGGCCGCAGGCAAAAAAACGGCCTGAATATTGCAAGTGGTTGATTGTTAATTGGAATAGTAAAAATCCTAAGAAAAAACCCCGGCGGGGCGGTTACGAAGGGTCGATGGGGGGTTACCAATTGTAAGAACTCAGGATTTTTTGTATTTTGTTAAGTAGTAACCCTTATTAAATCACCTTTTATGAAAGCCACTCCGCTGATCGCGTTTATTTTGGTGATCACGGTCTATTCCTGTGAGAAAGTAGTGATCGACCCAGGTCTGAGACCGCTTTCGGGCAGCCCCACCGGGCCCGGAAGCACCACCATGACGGACACGGTCAAGACACCGCCGCCAACACAGGATTCGGTTCCTACTCCCCCCTATCCCCAGCATACGGTCGACAGCAATAAGAATGCGAATAACGGCAATCCCAACTCCGCACCTTCCTCTTCCTGTCCGCTGACGCCGATCTATGGCGATACCATCATTTTTACGCAGCCCACAAGCGGCCCCGACTATATCTTCAATCCCGTAAATAACCCGGGAGCAGGTAAATATTTCTCCTGGCCGGTAGGCATGTCCCTGAACCAGAATACCGGGGCCATCGACCTGACAACGAGCCAAACGGGGATGAAATACGCCATCGGTTTCGTAAAAGCCGGGACCACGGACACCTGTATGAGCACGCTGATCATCGGTGGGGCATCCTACTACGACAGTGTATATGTGCTGGCCGATAACGATTCCACGGCATCCCCTTACTTCGAAGCCAATCCTTATCTGCCTAATATATGCGCGGGTGGCGGCTGTACCTTCGACGTCAACGGCGCCGCGGCAGCCCAGAAGGTCATCGTGAACAAGGTCACGGGGGTAATCGATCTGCAACATACGCTTCAGCCCAGCGGTTTAGCCGGCTTACTGGGCGGCGCCTTCGGGTTGTTGCCCCAAAGCGGTTCTTCGATCGTAGTTCCCATCTACTATAAGCTCAATGACGCCAGTAACAATGCGATGGAAATGATATACGTCCAGATCGCCTACTACGACTCCGAGTCGCAGATCAGCTCGGGCGTACTGGGAGGCGTGCTCAACACCCTCAACAGCCTGCTCAGCGGCAACCCGATCGTCACGGGCACCAACCCCAGGCCACCGCTGCTCATCATCGTAAGAAGACATTAACGCATCATTTGATATCGGATACGGCACGGCGGGAGATTTCCATCTCCCGCATTTTGCTTTTAGGTATCTTACGGCGGTAAATGGCTGGTCGCATCCCTGCTATACGTATCATTGGCCTGCGCGCGGTCCTGGCGGTACCGGCGCTTTTGGTTTTGATCGTGCTTACAAGCGGGGGCCCGGGCGACCAGCGGCCGGGTGGGCCGAAAGCCGGTGACGGCATGACGCAGGAACGGCTAAAGGCCATATACCGCCGCGCCGACAGTCTCTATCATCTGGCACATTCGACTCCCGTTACCGATAGCCTGGCGCAGACGGGTTTTGGGGCCGTGATCGACGGGATTCGTGAATTGCCGGGTCATCCGGAAAAGGATACGTTGCTGGCCGGCGCCTTTCTCAGAAAAGGCATCCTTCTGGATGCGGCAGGTAATTTTGCCGGAGCCAAGGCTTGCTATGCCGGGGCGTTGAACAGCAACCCGCAACTGGATTCGCTGAGCTTTGTCGCCGAAGTCTATCTGGGGGCGATCTATTATAACCTCACGCATTTCGATAGTGCCCATTATTTCCTTATGAAGGCCCAGGCGTTTGCAGGCCGTTTCAACGATCTGGACGACGAGGTGAGGTTGTACAATTCGCTCGGAGTGCTGTATTTCGATAACGGCAATTACGGAGAGGCAAGGGATTATTTCGATAAGGCGCTGGGCATCGTAAAGGGCAAAAAGCCGTTGGATCTCCCGTTTATGGTAAGCCTGGAGTTGAATATCGCGACCGCTTCATCCCGGCTGGGACAATACCAGGAGGCGCTGAATACCTACCGCGAGCTGCTGGGCTACCACATTTATAGCAACGACGTGTATATGAACATGGGGAATGCCTATGGCGCATTGGGCGATAATGCGGCGGCCCTGGCTAATTATCATCGCGTCGATGCGAAGAAGGTACCGGCGGTACTGAACGAGATGGCGTCGCTTCAGGAGCAACTGCACCGGCTCGACTCCTGCCGGTGGTATCTGCAGCAATTGCAGACGGCGGCGAAAAAAGATCCCGGGAATGTTCCGGTGATGGATTTGGGCGTGAATGCACTCATAGAATCGGAGCTGCTGCGCGATCAGGGGCAATATATGCCTGCGCTCGAGTGCCTGCAGAAGGCCATCGGCATTTTTTCGCACAATTTCCATAACCCTGCTGTTTATTCCAATCCTGGCGAGTTTTCAGGCACCTTTGCCGATTACCGGCTATTCGACGCCCTTGTCGAAAAAGCCGAAGACTTCCGGACGCTTTACGGCTCACAGCCGGACAAACGATACCTGCAGGCTTGTTTTTCGGCTTACAGCGCGGCACTATCGCTTTTACGTTATATCGAAAAAAGCTATGCCACCGACCAGTCCAAGCTGTTCCTGAAAAAGGAAAGCGGTCCCGTGCATGCCGCTGCTTTACAGGTTTGTCTCCAGCTCGACAGGCTTTATCCTGATTCGGGGTATAAGGAGCAGGCGTTCCTGATCAGCGAGCGGAGCAAGGCTTCCGTGATCACCGCCAATCTGGAGGAAAAGGCGTTTACCGCCGGTGGGGCCGGTGGGCAGCTGTTGCAGCAGGTGAACGACGATAAATACAATATCGCGCGGCTGAATGTCAAGAGTGAAACGACCACGGACAGCGCCGAGCTGGCAGCCATCACCCTGGAGAAAGAAGGCGATGAGCTGGAGCTGTCGCGACTGGAACATGCGCTGGAGCAAAATGGGGAATATTACCAGCTGAAATATGGGGATGCCGCCGTGCGCGTGGGTGATCTGCAAAAAGAATTGGCGGGCGGGCAGGCCCTCGTCAGTCTTTATGCCGCGGACAGCGTGCTCCATGTATGGGTGGTCACTCCCCACCAATTTACCTATTTGCGCATCGATAGCCTGGCAAGTCTTCAACGCGACGTGGAAGCCTGGCTTAGTGCCCTCAAGACTACAGGGAATGGCCATCGTTTTCATGGCGAGGCGATCGGCAACCGACTTTACTCACGACTGATCCGGCCGATTCAAAACGTAACCGATGCGGCCGAATGGATCATAGTGCCGGATGGGTTTCTGTACCTTCTGCCCTGGGAATCGTTGCCCGCCGATGCGGAAGGGGAGCGGCGGCTGGTGGAGACGACGACGATAAGCTATCGCTGGTCGTCAAAATTGCTAAGATCAGGGGAAGGGAAGCCGGACGGGCGGAAGTCGGACGGGCGCCCAAGACAGGGGGGCGCCAGCAGTCCGACGGAGAGGGACGCCGACGGTCCGGCGGGAGAACGGCCCGAGCGCATCCTGAGCTTTGCACCATTTGCTGCATCGGGAGCCGCGGGAGCCGACGGCCCCTTCAGCAGGCTGCCCGCTTCGGCGGAAGAGATCGCGGGCTTAGCGGGGACCCATTACTTAAATGCACAGGCTACGAAGACGAAATTCCTCCATACCGTAGCCCGGTATCCGATAGTCCACCTTGCCACACATGCCGTGTCATCGCCCGACAATGCCGCGGCCTCCTTTATCGCTTTCTATCCCGCGAAACATTCGCCGAGCGAAGACCGGCTGTATCTCGAAGAGTTGTATGGTCTCAACCTGGGCGCCACAAAGCTGGTGATCATCAGCGCCTGCGAGACGGGAGAAGGGGAAGTAGTGGCCCAGGAAGGCGTAATGAGCCTGGCCAGAGCCTTCGCCTATGCCGGATGCGCAAGCACGATCAATAGTCTTTGGAAAGCGGATGACCAGGCTACGTCTTTTATCCTGCGCCGGTTCTATGTCCATCTCCGGGCGGGTGAGAGCAAGGCGCGGGCATTACAGCTGGCGAAACTGGATTATCTGAAAAGCGATGCACTCGATAAGAGTCCGGCCTACTGGGCGCATTTAGTGCTTACGGGTGATAGCAGCGCCTTGTATCCGCGGAGTTTTTGGGCGAAAGGATGGTGGCTGTCGGTGGTGATCGGAGTGGGGGTGGGAGCGTGGGTGATGTGGGAGCGACTTCGAAAGAAAAAAAAGCCGACGATTTAAAACGCTTTAGTGTTTCGGGCCATTAGAGATCAAGCTTTACAGGGTACGTCGACTTTTTTTTCAGCATTACTGCTCGGGTAGGAAACGGTTGTCCATCGGATTGGGTTTCATAAACGGGGCGGTTTTCCGTAGGGAGGATTAGGTAGGATCTTCAGAGGATTGGATGTTGGTTTCAGAGGTTCTCAGCGGAATTGGATGTCGTTTTTCAAGGGATCTGGATGTCGTTGTTCAAGGGATCTGGATCTTGGTTTTCGAAAGGACTGGATCTTGGTTTTAGTTTTTAAGGCTTACAGGTTCTTCAAGGATAATGTAGGTTCTGACAAAAGTGGTACGATCAACTCATACATATATTAGTACAAGCCGCGCAACCTTACGTAACCGAAATAACCAAGAATCTTCTATTTATTTTCCTTGTATTGGGCGAGTCTGAGGTCGAAAAAGGACATTTCAACCACTTTTTGATGATATTGATGATGGGGATCCGCCTTGATCTTCTCGAGGATGGGCATCGCCTGATTGACCTTTTTGCATGCTAACCAGCTGATTGCCAGGTAATATTCCGCTTCATCCTGGTAAAAATCGGTAGCTGCCTGGGCGTTGGCGGCAATCACCTGTTCGAAATGGGTGATGGCATCGTCACAACGGTTCAGTTGCAGATCGGCCATGCCGGCCAGGAATTCGACCTGGTTGTCCCTGGCGCCTGCGGCGCCGGCCAGGGCGATAACCTTATTCCAATTCTTTGTATTATAAGCTTGTACGATGGGCGACTCCATCGTTTCTCCCCGGGAAGTATTGAGGTTGTAGGCTCCGAAATAGCGTTCGTACAACGAAGAGGAGCTCACCGTGAGATACTTATAGAGTACCGTGCTGCTGGTGATCACCAGGATAAAGGCGGCGGCACGAAGGCTGTATTTGCTGATGGACCGGATAATGGCCCCGGAAGATCTTTCCGCAGCCGGCTTTGTGGGCTGGTTTGCCGGTACGGCGATATATTGTTCGGTATGGGCTGGTTTTGCCGGAGCATTTTGCTCTTTCCGAAGGTTTTCTTTGATGAAAGCGACCTGCTCGTGCAACCCGGCATTGCGGACGGCGTCGACGGCAAGGTTGAGATAATACCATTCCTGGGCTGCCTGGGGGTCCTGATCGATCAGCTGTTCTTGGCTTGGAGAAGGCCGGCCCGTGCGGCTTTCATCCAGCTGATCGATCATTTTGCGTGTTTCTTCGGGTGTCATGGTATGGGCTATTTTAGGATTTCCTGCATCTGCCGGGCGATTGCAGGATTATCTTTTATTAAACCCGCAAGTGCCTGGAGGCATTTGTATTTCTTGTTGCGGACAACCTGCTCGTTGTCATAGGGCAGGTGTTCGACCATTTCTTTCATCGAGAGGTTCTCATAGTAGAACAAAAGCAGCACTTTCCGGCAGGATTCACCGAGCTGATCCACGAGTTCGCGTAGTTGACGTTTGCGTTCCATCTCGCTGATGTAATGGCTGACGTCGGCTTCGTTCTTATCGCGGCTCAATTCGAATTGCTTGTCGCGGAGACCTGACCGGTCGCGCTTTTTGATCTCATTGAACCAATAGTTCCTGGCGATAGAGTTCAGGAAGGTTTTGACGCTGGCCTCCCCACGGTATTTGCCCTTTTGAACGACTTCAATAAAGGCAACGACCGTTTCCTGGAAGATGTCGTCGGCGTCCTGCTCGCTTCCGCCGTGTTGCATGATGAAAGAACTGGTAGCCTGGGAATATTGCCGGTAGATGAACCGAATGGCTTCATTCAGTTCCCTGCCGGCACTGATAGCTGCAATCAGCTCTGCATCAGTATATTGTTCCTGGGCTCTCATTAATTAGTCAATTCAAGGTAAAGTTTTGTAACCGTAGCGGGTAAAATAATCTTTTAAGCTTATATAATAAACGTTTTTGATGGCAGTGAATTGTATGCCATTTAGTTAGAGCATAAAGGCACATCTACGCGAAGGGCCGGGGTGGGTTGGCAAGGTACTGATAATAAGTGAATTGAGGGGGACTAAGAATTTAATATTTAATCCACCGGTCGAAGAACTCCCAGGTTCGCAGGAGCTGGTCCATGCGTTGCCGGTTATCGCCACTCCGGGTGATCTCGTGAGTGGCGTACGTATTCCACCGGTGCGTTCAGGACCTTTAGGCTTCGAAATAGCATCTCACCCTGGACAAACCCGGTGCGGCGGTCGCTCTCACCATGGAAGATGATCAGCAGCGTAGTGATATTGATTTGCTCCTTGAACCTACGAATTTTTCGAAATTTTTTGGGGAATTTCGTGCTATGGCTACTAAAACCAGGAAATCCGATATACCGAGATATGAGCTGGGAGATTTCCGGCATTTACACCGGGTGCCAGGCAGGAGTACGGACTTTGGTTGTAACCAGCTGGAACGGTCGAAGTTCATCGATGGGTTCGAACTGTATTCGAGCCAGGGGTTGATAGGATCCGTGGGACCCTTGCGAAGTGCATTTTATCGCGTAAGCATCACTGTGAGCGGCGAGCTGGACATGCAGATCGGGTTGGAGCACTATCGGCACCAACCACGGACGCTTTCTTTTACCTTTCCCGATCAAATCTTTTCAAAAAACAATATCAGCGCCGATGCGTCGGGCTATTATATGCTTTTCAAGGAACATTTCCTTGGTGAGCTGTTGCCTGTGGCGCGGCTGCCGGAAGAGTTTCCTTTTTTGGGCATCACGGGGACGCCACTTTTCCAGGTGACAGAAGAGGAACTGGCGGGCGTGGTGGCGCTGGTGCATCGGATCGATGAGGAGGTCCGCGGGGAGCGGCCGGAGCGGGGCAAGGCGGTGCAGCATTATCTGTATCTTTTGTTGCTGGAGGCGAAGCGGAGCTATCTGCGACAGGGGCTCGACAAACCCGCGCCGGTGGCCGCGGGCCCTGCGCTGGTGGGACGGTTCCAGAAGCTCGTGGGTACGCATTTCCTTACAACTCGTACGGTGGCCGAATATGCCGCGTTGCTGGCGGTGAGCCCCAACCATCTCAACAAGGTCGTTAAGGAGGTCACGGGGAAAACGGCGAGTGATAGCATCAGCGAGATGCTGGTACAGGAGGCGAAGTCGCTATTGCGGTATACGGACAGCTCCATTGCCGAGATCGCCTATAAGCTCGATTTTAGTGACCCCGCATCCTTCAACCGGTTCTTCAAGGGTGGGACGGGGGAGACGCCGCTCGTGTGGCGGAACCGGCACGCATGATCCGGTCTATACAAAGCCGGAATGGGTCAATAATAGTAGGCCCACCGCGGC
>Ga0134128_10000997_pt1 | contig 38141 bp, 30 predicted proteins | sample KB31754_FD_96462 | JGI IMG/M metagenome (GOLD analysis project Ga0134128, IMG submission 96462) | Terrestrial soil microbial communities with excess Nitrogen fertilizer from Kellogg Biological Station, Michigan, USA - KB3-175-4 | ecosystem: Environmental > Terrestrial > Soil > Unclassified ...
GATCATCGGCCTTAACCGAAGTGTCGTCGATAAATACTTCACCGGCGCCACCTCCCGCATCGAAGGCATGGGCCTCGACGAGATCGCCAAAGAAGTCCTCGCCAAACATTTCTTTGCCTTCAGCCGCAAAGACATCCCGGTAGAACGTCTTACTGCAGGCGGCATCTACCAGTGGAAACGAAAGGGTGAATTCCACCTGTTCAACCCGAACACGGTACACCTCCTCCAATATTCCACCCGCACAAACGACTACAACACGTTCAAAAAATATTCAAAGCTCGTCAACGACCAAAGCGAGAAGGCCGCCACGCTGCGCAGCCTCATCACCTTCCGGCGTAACCGCCCGTCGATCTCCATCGACGAAGTGGAACCCGCCGAAGCGATCTACAAACGCTTCGCGACCGGCGCCATGTCCTTTGGCTCCATCAGCCACGAAGCACATTCCACCCTCGCCATTGCTATGAACCGCCTCGGCGGAAAAAGCAACACCGGCGAAGGCGGCGAAGACGAACTGCGCTACGAGCCCCTGCCCAACGGCGACTCCATGCGCTCCGCCATCAAGCAGGTAGCCTCGGCCCGTTTCGGCGTGACCAGCTACTACCTCACCATGGCCGACGAGCTCCAGATCAAAATGGCGCAGGGAGCCAAACCCGGCGAAGGCGGCCAGCTTCCCGGCCATAAAGTGGACGAATGGATCGGTAAGGTCCGCCACTCCACCCCCGGCGTAGGCCTCATCTCCCCGCCCCCGCACCACGACATCTATTCCATCGAAGACCTCGCACAGCTGATCTTCGACCTCAAGAATGCCAACCGCGCCGCCCGCATAAGTGTGAAGTTGGTTTCTAAGGCTGGGGTAGGAACAATAGCAGCAGGTGTTGCTAAAGCAAAATCGGATGTGATCCTGATCTCAGGTCACGATGGTGGAACGGGAGCATCACCGCTCAGTTCTATCCGCCACGCCGGTCTGCCCTGGGAATTGGGACTTGCTGAATCGCATCAGACCTTGGTAAAGAATAAACTGCGCAGCCGGGTAGTCCTGCAAGCTGACGGTCAAATGAAAACCGGCAGAGATATCGCCATCGCCACGCTCTTAGGTGCCGAAGAATGGGGTCTCGCTACCACCGCCCTCGTCGTCGAAGGCTGTATCATGATGCGCAAATGCCATCTGAACACCTGCCCCGTAGGCGTAGCCACGCAGGACCCCGAACTCCGCAAACGCTTCACCGGCGACGCGGACCACGTGGTCAACTTCTTCAAATTCATCACCCAGGAACTCCGCGAAATAATGGCAGAGCTAGGCTTTCGCACTATCGAAGAAATGGTCGGCCAGGTCGACAGCCTCGAGATCCGTGATGACATCAAACATTGGAAGTACAGCAAGCTCGACCTTTCGCCCATCCTCTTCAAAGAACCCTCCTCCCTTTACACAGGCCTGCACAAGCAGGAAGAGCAGGACCACGGGCTGGCCGACGTACTGGACTGGAAACTGCTCAAAACGGCGCAACCGGCCCTCGACCATAAACAAAAGGTCTTCGCCGAATTCGCCATCCGCAATACGGACCGCACCGCCGGCACCATCCTTTCCAACGAGATCTCCAAACGTTATAAAGGCGAAGGTCTGCCGGAAGATACCCTGCACTTCAAGTTCACAGGTACCGCAGGACAAAGCTTCGGCGCCTTCAACACCCACGGTGTGACCCTCGAGCTCGAAGGCGATGCCAACGATTACTTCGGCAAAGGCCTCTCCGGAGCCCGGCTGATCGTCTATCCCGCGCACAACGCAGGCTTCGTCCCCGAAGAGAACAGCATCATCGGCAACGTCGCCTTCTACGGCGCCACCTCCGGCGAAGCCTTTATCCGCGGGAAAGCCGGCGAACGCTTCGCCGTCCGCAACTCCGGCGTCAAAACCGTAGTGGAAGGCATCGGCGATCACGGTTGTGAGTACATGACGGGCGGACGCGTCGTCATCCTCGGCAACACCGGCCGCAACTTCGCAGCCGGCATGAGCGGCGGCATCGCCTACGTCTACGACGTACGCGGTCAGTTCGCCCGCAATGTCAACCGCGAAATGGTGGAGCTCGACCCGGTAAGCCGCGAAGACGTCGCCGAACTCAAAGACATGATCCAACGGCACTATGCCTATACCGCGAGCACCGTCGCAAAATTTGTACTGGATGACTTCGACAACCAGCTGCAACATTTTGTGAAAGTGTTCCCCACGGACTATAAAAAAGTATTACTCGAAAAAGCAGGCCGGCCACAGAGAACACTCAAATAATTGAGAACGCGGAGTCGGCTCTCATGTGTGACTCAGCCACTCCGTTGTTCTCTGTGGTCCTCCTAGCTTAACCAATCAAACAATCAAAATCTCTAGATAGCAATGGGTAAACCCACTGGATTCCTGGAATTCGATCGCCATCTTCCCTCCAAGCGCCCCGTTAACGAGCGCCGGGAAGATTATAAAGAATTCGTGAACATGTATTCGGGCCAGGACCTGAACAAACAAGCCGCACGCTGTATGAACTGCGGCATCCCCTTCTGCCACCACGGCTGCCCCCTGGGCAACGTCATCCCCGAATTCAATGACGCCGTCTATAAACAGGAATGGAAAGAAGCATACGAGATCCTCACCTCGACCAACAACTTCCCCGAGTTTACCGGCCGCATCTGCCCCGCTCCATGCGAAAGCGCCTGCGTTCTCGGCATCAACCAGCCGCCCGTAGCCATCGAAGAGATCGAACGGCATATCATCGAGATCGCCTTCGAGAAAGGCTTCGTCAAGGCTAACCACCCCACGATCCGCACGGGTAAGAAAGTAGCCGTCGTAGGCTCCGGCCCCGCCGGCCTCGCCGCAGCCGACCAGCTCAACGCAGCCGGCCACACCGTTACCGTCTTCGAACGCGACGATGAACCCGGTGGCCTCCTCCGCTATGGCATCCCCGACTTCAAGCTCGAAAAATGGGTCGTCGCCCGGCGCATCAAACTCATGGAAGAAGCCGGCATCACCTTCCGTTGCAACGCCGAAGTCGGCGCCAACATCAGCATCAATGACCTCCTCCGCGAATTCCAGGCCATCGTCCTGGCCGGCGGCTCTACCGTCCCCCGTGATCTTCCCGTCCCCGGCCGGCACCTCAAAGGCGTCCATTTCGCCATGGACTTCCTCAAACAACAGAACAAACGTGTGAGCAACCTCCCGCTTACTACCGAAGATATCTTCGCCACCGGCAAGAACGTCGTCGTCATCGGCGGCGGCGACACCGGCAGTGACTGCGTCGGCACCTCGAACCGCCACAAAGCAAAAAGCGTGACCCAGTTCGAGCTGATGCCCAAACCCCCCCACGCCCGCACCAACTTCATGCCCTGGCCCACCTATCCCATGATCCTCAAGACCTCCTCCTCACACGAAGAAGGCGCGGATCGCCACTGGGCCATCGCCACCAAAGAATTCGTCGGCGACGAACAAGGAAACCTCAAAGCACTGAAAACGGTAAAGCTCGAGTGGAAGATGACGGAAGACGGTCGCGCCGCCCAGTTCACCGAAGTCCCCGGCTCCGAACAGGACCTGCCCTGCGAACTGGCACTCCTGGCCATGGGCTTCGTCCACCCCGAGCACAAAGGCCTCCTGAAAGAGCTCGACATCGAACTCGACGACCGCGGCAACGTCAAAGCCTCCGAAAAGAACTACCAGACCAGCATCCCCAAGATCTTCGTAGCCGGCGATATGCGCCGCGGCCAATCCCTCGTGGTATGGGCCATCAGCGAAGGCCGCGAATGCGCCCGCAAAGTCGACGAATACCTCATCGGCGCCTCGCTCCTCGAAAGAAAAGACCAAAGCCTTATCGCCCTGTAATTCACGCCCCGCTGCCAAAAACAGCCATAAGATTGAACGAAATGCTCCCCTATAATAAGAGTCGGCCCTCAAAAGCCGGCTTTTTTCATTATGAAAAGATTCAAAATTCGCGCCGATTTTTAAAGGATTTCGATTTCTAAAAACAACGCTACAATAGGCAGTCTAAAATAAAACATTAACTGTCAAGTTTTTACAAGAAATTCTTGTGTTAAATAATTAACATTATAATTTATCATATATATTATTGTACGCGCATCAATTTACAAATTTCTTATTTTAGCCATGACATTGGTAATCTATAAATATTTATAATACGATTAAAGCCGATTGCTCATTTGATGACGCTGGTAGCAAGACCCCGCGTTTTCAAAAAGGCAATCCGTTTGCTCGGTCCGTTACTATGTCGCTGCATTCTTTTATTAACCAAAACTACAGTCATGCTAAAAACCATATATATTTCCTGCTTCTGCTTAATTCTATCTTCCCTCGTCCGCGCCCAAAACATCGACACGACCGCCAAAAAAGCGGACACCTCCAAGGCCGCAGCCCCCGCGCCCCCCGCACTATCGATCACCGGCTCCGCCGATATGTACTACCGCTATGATTTCAACCGGCCCAGAACTGCCCCTTACAATTCTCTTACCAGCTTCACCCAGTCACATGACCAGGCGCAATTAGGCATGGCAACCGTAAAGCTGGAACACAAAACGGCTAAGATGGATATGGTAGCCGATCTTGGCTTTGGCAAAAGAGCGCAGGACTTCGATTACGCAGACTATGCTCCGCCATTCGGTACCGGTGGCGGCGGAATCCTGCAAGCCATCAAACAATTGTACATCAGCTACTCGCCCGCTTCCTGGATCAAGTTCACCGGCGGTACCTGGGCCACCCACATCGGCTATGAAGTCGTAGATGCTTATGCCAATCGCAACTATAGCATGTCCTATATGTTCACCAATGGGCCATTCTCCCACACGGGCCTCAGGGCGGACCTCACCTCCGGCAAGAACGGTTTCATGATCGGTATATCCAATCCCACGGACTATAGGATCATCCCCGAAGGCGCACAAAACAATAAGGATCTGATCGCACAGTATAGCTACGCAGCCAGCGATAACTTCAAACTCTATCTTAACTATGTGGGCGGAAGAGATATAGCCGATAATAAAGTGCACCAATACGACCTCGTTCTCAACACGAAGCTAACGGGAACATTCGGCATCGGCGCCAATGGCACCGTAAACGTATCCAGCGCAAAGGTTGGGGACACGTATGACGCCAGCAAGACCTGGTATGGCGCCGCAGCCTACCTGCTGCTGGATCCCAAACCCTGGTTTGGCCTCACCCTGCGCGAAGAATATTTCAGCGACAAGGACGGAGTAAAGATTCCCGGAGGCGCCAATATCTTCGCATCCACACTCACAGCCAGCTTTAAAGTGGATGGTTTCACCTTCATGCCGGAATTCCGTCTCGACAACGCAAACAATGGCATCTTCGGCAAACATGACGGCACCACCACCAAAACGGACGGCAGTTTCCTCATCGCCGCAGTCTATTCATTCTAACATCATCAATACAAAACATTCAGATCTTCAACCCTTGAAAACAACCTGAAAACAATCTTCAAAAACAAAATCTAAAAGCAAATGGGAGTGACCAAATTTATCATCAACAGATTTAAAACCGGAAGCATCGAAGCCCTGCCCCTGGTTAAATTAACCAAAAGCGACAAATGGCGCCTCGCGGGAGGCATGTTCGCTGGCAAGATCATCGGCCTGTTCATCGTATTAGTCGCCATGGGCTTCTTACCCGCTATTCTGCTGGGTACTCCCGTTCATGCACAGAGCCCCACCTACACACCGCATGAAGTCACCTTCATGAATACGGCCAACACGATCTGGACTCTCGTAGCAGCCTTCCTCGTATTCGGTATGCAGCCGGGCTTCGTATTCCTCGAAGCAGGTTTCGCCCGTAAAAGAGAGACCGTGAATGTATTGATGGAATGTATCTTCGATACCTGCATTTGCGGTATCCTCTTCTGGGCCATCGGTTATGCTTTCATGTTCGGACAAGGCAACGGTTTCATCGGATCCGGCGGCGGCGCACTGGCCGGCGGCGATGCCAAATCCTGGTTCTTCCTCGCAAATGTGCCGGATACTTATGCCGGAACAGGTGTTCCTATCCTTGCACACTGGATCTTCCAGTTCGCCTTCGCAGATACTACTTCTACCGTAACCTCCGGCGCGATGATCGGACGTACATCTTTCCGTGGTGATATCCTTTATAGCATCGGCGTCACCGGCTTCATCTATCCCATCGTAGGTCACTGGGCCTGGGGACCCGATGGCTGGCTCGCACTCATGGGCACCAAAGACCATTTCCTTCCTAATCTTGGTAACGGCTTCCGCGACTTCGCGGGTTCCACCGTCGTACATACCATCGGCGGCGTGGTCTCCCTGGCCGGCGCCATTGTGCTCGGTCCCCGTATCGGTCGCGTCTTCAAACGTGACGGTGGCGGCATGCCCGCCCCCCATAACCTGACAGTAGCCGCTGTAGGTGGTTTCATCCTCTGGTTCGGCTGGTACGGTTTTAATCCCGGCAGCACCCTCTCCGCGATGGATATGCAGGGCATCGGACGTGTTGCAGCCAACACCACCCTTGCAGCCTGCGGCGGCGGTATCGGCGCCATGTACATGGCCCTCTGGTTCGGTGAAACAAAAGGTAAATTCGACCTTGGCTATACGACTAACGGGTTCCTGGCCGGTCTCGTAGCCATCACCTGCCCCTGTTACTGGGTCTCCCCCTTCGGCTCCATCCTATTAGGGCTCATCGCCGGCATCATCGTCTGGCTCGCCCTCAACTTCATGGAACATATGCGCATCGATGATCCCATCGGAGCGGTAGCCGTACACGGTTTCTGCGGCATTTGGGGCACCCTGTCCCTCGGCCTCTTCGCCTGCGGACTCTATGGCGCCACCGGCCCCACCGGCGCCGATAACTCAGCCCCCGTAACCGGCCTTTTCTACGGCGGCGGCACCAGTGTGCTGAAAGCCCAATTCATCGGCAGCTTCTGCGTCACTGCCTCTACTTTCATCGTCGCATACATCCTTATGTGGGTAGTCAATAAGCTGCCTTACCCCTGGAAACTGCGCGTGGAACCGGAAGGCGAAACAGGCCCCGGCGGTCTCGATGTATTCGAGCACGGTACGGAAGCCTACCCCTCCCAAGCGTAAACTGATTTCTTACTTACTATTCCTGAAAAGCCGGCCCGCACCCGGGCCGGCTTTTTTGCGTCTCCACCGAAAAAATTTTTAAAAATTTTTTCATCATATTAATCAAATATGTAATTTGAAATTTTATCCCGTTACAACCCTAACTGACTTTCCCTGTTAATTTGAAAATGTGTTTTTAAAAAAACCGTCTCATTTTTTTAACCGGTCGCCTCCGGAAATGTGCTTTTAAAGCACCTACGTATCCTTTGTAACCCTTTACTGGCAAGGATTTCAGAGCCCTTGCGCATTTTGGCATCGCGTATTTAGTACAATAATTGTTTTAGCTTTACGTCATTAACGAAAGCATTTGTAAAAAACTTAAAATTGTCAAATATGCGTCAGGACCTTAAACATCGCTTAATAACTTGGAAGAACGACGTTCACAGCGGTGAAAGCAAAAAAGTGTTTGTCTCTGAAAGCCCTGTAAAGAAAGGTGAATATATCATCAAGCTCGAAAAAGGACTCTCTGAAAACCTCGCCGGTAAGCTTAACCAGGTGACCGTAACCAAGAAATACCTCACTGTCGCCCAGCAGGATACCCAAAAGGACCCCGCCAGCGATATGTACCACCTCAACAGGGTCATCGATTCCCTCGAAAGAGAATTCAATGACAACTACGACCAGGCTATCAACGACGCCTTCAAGGACGAAGTAGTTCGCTTCTCCGAAATATAACAAGCGAGAAAGGGCCCCTAAAAAGGCCCTTTCTTCATTCTTAGATGATCCGTTCCATTCAATTCAATCCATACTCCTCCATCTTCCGGTACACCGTCGTCAATCCGATGTTCAGCAGCCGGGCAGCTTCGACCTTATTACCCCGCGTATGATCCAGCACCCGCCGGATATGCAGCTTTTCCATGGTAGCCAGGTCAAAGACCGGGATCTCCGGCTTGTTCCCACCACCCTGACGCAGATCCATTGGTAAACATTCCATACTGAGCTCCGTCCCCTCCGCCAGGATCACCGCCCGCTCGATCGCATTCCTCAGCTCCCGGATATTACCCTTCCAGGTCTGCCGCTCGAGAGCCTCGAGGAACTCCTTGCTCATCCCCAGAATGGTCTTGTTCATCTTGTCTGAAAAGTATTGCACAAAATATTCCGCCAACAATGGGATGTCATTCCTCCGTTCCCGCAACGGAGGGATCTGGATCGTAAATACATTCAACCGGTAGTACAGATCTTCCCGGAATCTTCCTTCCGCCACTTCAGCGGGCAGGTTGCGATGCGTCGCCGATATGACCCTTATATCTGCGATCGTGGGAGTGGTAGCCCCTACCTTGAAAAACTCACTGGTCTCCAGCACCCGCAGCAATTTCGACTGCAGGTCGATATGCATCTCCCCGATCTCATCCAAAAATAAGGTGCCGCCCCTTGCCTCCTCGATCAATCCCTTCTTATCCTTTACCGCACCGGTGAAAGCCCCGGCCTTGTGTCCGAATAATTCACTTTCCAGCAATTCCCTGCTGAATGCGCTGCAATTGAGTGCCATAAAGGGATGCCGAACCCTCCGGCTATTGCCGTAGATCGCTTTGGCGAACAATTCTTTACCGGTACCCGTCTCACCGAGCAACAGCACCGTGGTATCCGAAAACGTCACTTTCTTCGCCAGGGCGATGGTACCGCGAATCGCAGCCGACTGCCCGACGATATTGTCGAAGCTGAACACATGCACGACCTGCTCTTCCAACTGCGCTACCTTCTTCTTCAAATGAGCCCTCTCCGCGGCAATAGCGATCAGCGGCAGCAATTTTTCATTGTCATCTCCTTTGATGATATAATCGAAAGCGCCTGCACGCATAGCCTGTACAACGTCGGGAATGTTCGCATGCGCGGTCAGCAGGATGATCTCCCCCCGGGGATACCTGGATTTGATCGTCTTCGTGAAATCCACACCGTTCCCGTCCGGCAACATCAGGTCGCAAACCACTACATCGATGTCCTCCATGTCCAGGATACGGGCAGCACTCTTCAGGTTCGAAGCCACATATACGGTATACCCCTCCAGGGATATGACCCTTTTTAGAAGCCCCCGAAGCTTGTCTTCATCGTCCACTACCAACACATTTCCGGACATCATAACAACTTAATTGGAAGAGTGAGCATACAGATATTTTATCTTGTACTCTTTCAGGGCCTTGTCATAGGCGATCAGGTCCTTGTCCCTCCGCGTCCAGGCCTCCAGCCGGTAACGAAAACCGGCATTCCCCGCAAACGCCTGCTCCAGGTTGGCCAGCGTCAACTCCCACAGAACACCGTCCGGCGTTACACTGAAATAATACACCGTTTGCGGCCGGGCTATTTTCTCTCCCTGCACCAGCTTGTTGATGCTGTATAAATAAAAACCGGCCGTGTCGATCACCTGATAACGGGACTTGCCCACCAAACGATAGACCTGTCCGCTGCAATCCATGTGTAACAACCCACTTATGCCGCACACGGCAATAAAAACCTTTAGATATGTCATACCTTTTATTTTATTCGTTCAAACTTCAACCGGCTCTTAGAACCGCACCAGCAAAGCCAGGATGATCCTCGACTCCGAATTCACCAGGTCAGGCTGCCAACCACCCCAACTGCTCAGCGGCGGAGCGATCGATGCACCGTTCGACGCATACGTATAACCACCCGTATTCGCAAAACCGGAGGGCGAAGTCACCCCGCCGGGGCCGGCAAAATAACCCTTCATCGCCGGCGTCCCACTGGCTACCGCCGCATCCGAAGGACTCATCGCATTCACCTTCCGGTGCACATACTCGAACTTCAACGTGATATTGTCCTTGGGCATATAATCCAGCGAGGTAGAATAATCCCAGGCATCAAAAGTCGAGCCCGGGCCCGTCTGGGCCTGGTAAAGCGTATCCCCATAACCGGTAGGAGCCAGCACCAGGTACTGCCCCGGGTTGTGCATATACCCGCCACCTACTGTCCAGGCGAAATGCTGCTTCTCGCCCAGCCACAGCCGGTTGTAGATCATGCCGCTCATGAAGTTCTGCGCAGGCCTGTAATTCGCCGTGCCCTTCGTCCCGCTGCCGAACGGGCTCACCCCATCGCCACTCTCGAACCCAAAGTCACCCGTGATCGAAAAAGCCGCCTTGGTGACAAACCCATGCTTGCGGTTGACATAACGCAATTGATAGCTATCATCGCTATGGAAACGGATCCGACCGGGAGCACCCTGGTCATCCTTGCCATAATAATTGTTAAATACATAATCGACCGTTTCCTTGGGCCGGTAATAAATGGAGACACCCATACCGGGAGACTGATTGAACATTCCATAACTCTGCCACCCGTTGACCAGCCACAACTCCACCTTCAGCTTATCCGTAGGAAAGGTCTGCAGCCGCAATCCGTTAAAGAACCAGGGAGTGTTATCCGAAGTGTAAGAAGGCTGATATCCCCAGTTCTCCGTATTATTGTAAGAGAACAAGCCGATATAGGACATGAAGATACCCGCATCGAGATTGATGCCATGCCAGGTATCCCAGTGATAACCCGCATACGCCTCACTGATATACCGGTAGATCGTCTGCAGATCATATTGCCCCTTATAAGAGCTGCCGTCATTACGCGGCACCACCGTGCTCCTGGTACCATACTGCATCATGACCCGGCCCCGGACATTGTTTACATGGATATCGCCGCCGAACCCTAAAAAAGAAAGCTGCAGCTCATTGTTCCGCGCAAGCGCAGTAGAACCGACCACCGTATTGTCGATGGGATTGTTGTAAGAATGCGTATAGTTCAGATCAAGCGTTACGTCGCTCGTAAAGTACTTGCTATCGATAAGCGGCGGCGAGGTCTTCCGGCTGGTCCCGTTGAGCCAGCTGAAATCGCCAAAAGCGAACGGCGCGCTGGCCGCCTCCGGCGCCGCTATCCCATCCGTGTCCTTCTTGACCGCCTCCGCCTGGTTGATAGCCCCGTTGCCCGAAGACGCCATTCCCTGACCGTACCCTTTACAAATAGCTAATTGAACAATGAAACAAATGAAGATTCTCTTAAGCATTTAATTTAGATTTTTAAGGTAAAAGAATGCTGGCAACGCAACCGTCGGTTAACCTTGCCAATTAGCGTACCATTGCACTTCTAGCCTTGAAAACCCGCATTTATTGAAAAAGATCATCCCCCTATCTGAAAATAAATTTTCAAATAAGATATATTACATATATATAAATATTAAAAAGTAAAGATTAGAAATAATTCAAAATCAATCAGTACCTGGTAAATTCTTTTATAAGTAATTAAAATATAATCTCTTTTTATAGACAAAACTTAAACTCAAATTCAACCCAGGCATTCATTTTATTCATATTGTTGTTATTTTATATTTTTCATTCTGAAAATGCCCACTGCGACCCCGGACCTTTCCTCCCTCCACCAAAAGCCCTCCGAATTGAAAGGTGTTTATTCAAAAAAACAGGGGCATGCTTTAAAAGCGTGCCCTGCTGCCTACCACCCCAGCTGCTCAACGGCATTTATTATGTCAAAATGAAAATTCCTGCGGCCGGACCATTTCCGGCCGGAAAAGCATAGCGGTACAAAGACACCGCTTCCGCTCCTGCCCTTGCAGGATAGGATAGTTGACACACGCCTTGCACTGATCCCAAAACCGCTCGTCCCCGGTGATCTCGGAATAGATCACCGGCTCAAAACCCAGACGGCTATTCATCTTCAGGATGGCAGCGCCCGTGGTGATACTAAAGATCTTCTATAGGAAAATCCGGCCCACTCAAACGCAGATCCCGGCCTATATAGCCGGGGAACTACCACAGATCAGCCGCGATCTCAACAGGAACGGCGCCCAGCCTAGCCCCTGGCAATCCATTCAGGTTCTAACGGATTACACTAAACGCATGGCCCTCGAACACGATTTCAAAATGGTAGGCCAATGCATGCGCCTCATGGCCAAATTGTATCAGAAAGGCAATGCCCTCGTCGGCACCGCCATAGAGAACGTCTTCATCTTCTCCTTCTCCTCCATGCTCTATAATTGCAATATCGTCGAGTGGCGCATCGTCCAGTCCTATATGCCCGCCGAGCTCTACGCCGTCTTCATCCAGCAGGTGCTCAAATCGAAGTGCTAGCCCCCCGTGAACGGCAACGAGAACGCCGGCCGGCATAACCTCACCTGGCTCGCAGGCAACATCCCCTCCGGCATCTACCAATTCAGGATCATCGCCGTCAAACAAAATACGCCACCATCGTCCTGGCCCTCAGCAGCATCGGCCTCATCGCCAGCCGTGAACTATCAAAATAAACCTCATTTCCCGCCTACTCCTGCCGAGCACTGCCCTTCTCCTCTTCGCCCATACGGCCCATAGGCAACATGCCCAAATAACCATACATTTAAAGGACATAAACCCGTCTTTACACTATGCAGGATACCTTTATAGTACCGGTAGATCTTTCCCTCACGGAATGGTATGAACTTAGCTTTGCCATCCTGCCAAAGGTCAAAGCGCTTCGAATGGTATTTTGGATGATAGCAGGTGTCAGCCTGGCCCTGGGTATCCCGCTGGCCTTTTCGGGCGGCGTCTTCCACCTGGGGAAACTGCTGGAGGCTTTTATCGCGCCCGTGTTCTTCCTTTGTTTCATATCCGCCGGCATGTTGGTTGGCGGCTGGTATTTCGACAAATTCAAGCCGGAATATATTCGCGGATTCTCCTGCCGCTTTAGCCATTGGGGCCTGGAAATTGCCGAACGGCCCTATCAAACCTCCATAGCATGGCGACAGTTCGTCAAATGGGAAGAGACCAGATCTTTGTATCTGCTGTATGGAAAACAAAACAATGTTACGGCATTACACTATGTCCAGAAACGCATGCTGCCAGTAGCCGGCATCACGGCAGATGAATTCAAACATCTCCTGGAAACAAATATTTCGGCAGCGCCCTAAGCGCACCCGGCTCCCGTCGCTTTAAGCCGAATTCCGCGCCGCATTGATGATCCCAAACGAGCTCCGCATGATCAGCTTCTCATACACTTCCTTCATCGGCTTGCTGTCGCCGCCCTTCTCCAGCACGTTGAACTTCGTCAACGCATATTGCTGGATAGTGCTCAGCGGTAAACAGATCCGCTCCCGCATCTGAATGGAAAGCTGCTCCACGGGATAATCCGCCATCAGCTCGTTCTTGCCGGAAAGCTTGAAGAGATACTTCTGCGTCAGCTCGAACTCGTCATAGACCAACCGCCAGATCTCCCCATACACGGGATGCGAAGCATAATGCTCTGTAAGCGGGAAGAAACATTTCTTCATCGCCATCTCGCAGTTGTCCAGCAGGGTCTTAAAAAAAGGCGAATTGTGGTACAATCGCTTCACCTCCGCCCATCTGCCCTGCTTGTCCAGCTTCTGCAACGCCCTGCCCACACCATAATAACCGGTCACATTCTGCTTCAGCTGGCTCCAGGAACCCACGAAAGGGATCGCCCGCAGGTCCTTCAGCTCCAGCCGCCCCGAGCTCTTGCGTCTCGTAGGCCGGCTCGCGATATTGGTCTCGTTATAAAAACGCAACGGAGAAACCTCATTCAGATATTGTAGAAAATAAGGATGCTCGCGCAAAGCAATATAAGCCTTATAGCTTTCTTCCGACAGCTCCTCCAGCAGCGCTTCCTCATCCGCCTCGAGCGTCAGCTCCTTCGTCGAGAAGAGATCGTTGGCAATACCCGCATGGATCAGCTGCTCGATATTGTACTGCGCAGTATCGATGGTCCCGAAATTGGAACTCACCGTCTGCCCCTGGATCGTCAGCTGGATCTCCTTATTCGCAATATTCCTCCCCATCGAAGCATAGAACTTGTGCGTCTTGCCACCACCCCGTGCAGGAGGACCGCCACGTCCATCGAAGAACACCGCATCGATACCATACTGTTTCGAGATATTCGTGAGCTCTTCCTTGGCTTTGTAGATCGCCCAGTTGGCCATCAAATAACCCCCGTCCTTGGTGCCATCCGAGAAACCCACCATGATCGTCTGCGTATGCCCCCGCTGTTTCAAATGCGCGCTATAAGCAGGATTCTCATACAGCTCCTTCATCACCTGCGCCGCCGCCCGCAGATCATCCACCGTCTCGAATAACGGTACGATATCCACGCTGAGGTCTTTCTTCGTCCACCCCCGCAGCAGGAACAACCCCATCACCTCCAGCACATTCACCGCACTGGTGCACATGCTGATGATATATCGGCTGCAGCCATTCTCGCCATTGGCCTGCTGGATCGTCTTCATCGTCGAGATCACCTCCAGCGTGTCCTTTACAAGCGGATCGCCGTATTTGGCCGGGTCGGCCATACCCTTCAATTCCGTAAGCAATTCGATCTTTCCCGCATCCGGCAACGAAGCATAATCGGCCGGCAAAAGCTTCTCGTCCGAAGCCGCGATCGCCGCCAGTGCCTTGCCATGAACCGAACTGTCCTGCCGGATATCCAGCGTGGCAAAATAAAGCCCGAAGATCATCACCTTCCCTATCAGGTTTTCTACCAGGGGTAGAAATAAACTATTATGCTGATAGATGATGATCTCCCTGATCTGCCCCAACACCTCCAGTATCTCATCCTGACTCAGGTCGGTCTTCAACCCGGGCACGAAAATATTATTGTACAGCTTCTGCTCGAGATCTGCGACCAGCACATCCACACCCTTGAACGTCAACCGCCGCTTCAGTCGCCGGACGTCGAGATAATAGCATTTAATGATCGCACCCCGCAACGCCTCCGCAACCTTTACCGTCGTATCCGAATTCACGTACGGATTCCCATCCCTGTCCCCTCCCGGCCAGAAACCCATCCGGATCACCGGGTTCTTCTTGTCCACCGCATGCGGGAACTGATCCTTCAACGAGCTCAGGATGCGCCCGCTGGCATGATAAAAGACATTCTCCAGATACCAAATGAGACTGATCGCCTCGTCATACGGCGTAGGCTTCTGCTTTTTCAGGAACGGCGTCTTACCGAGCTGCTGCAGATACAAATTGATATCGGCCGCATTGTTCTCGATCACCGCCCGCGAAAGATCATTGATGATGCCCAACACGGAACCGGGATAGAACTGCGTGGGATGCGCCGTCAACACCATGCGCACACTATAGTCCTTTAATTTCTTCGTCAGCTCTTCTTCTTTATCGGTCTGCAGCACCTCCGAGATCAGATGTTTCAACGTCCCTACCCCACCCATATCGTTCACATACTTGAAAGACGCATCTTCCAGCGCATCGAAGAGTACGATCTGCCGCTCTACATACTGAACGAACCGAAAGAGTAGATCCGCCTTCTCCCGCTCCGTGGCCGATGCCGTATGCTTCGCAAAAAATTCTTCCAGGATCTGCTCCGGGCTCTGCTTCTTCTTATAACCATCCTCACACACCGTGAGCAACAGGGACAACAGGATGCCCGTTTTCTCGATCCGGTGAAAAGGCAGTGACGTAAATAAGCTGTTGTATAACTGGAACTTAATGCCAACCAGGTTCTTGAATTGCTGCAACCCCTGGGACGGTTGATAATTCATAAAGAGAGATTTAAAACTGTTCAACAAATGCGGCGAGTAAGCGGCGATCTTTCAAAACAACCGCAAAATTACTCTATTCCAACTAAGAATTCGGCTTTTTTTTGTTTTATCATTCATTTCTCCCTACCTTAGCACTCGACTATATGATCTTCGGTCATCACCATACCGCTTCCACTCTACAGGTCGTCACTTTCACGACCACAACCTCCATTACAACCCGTTAAGGGTTGTACGATTCCTATATTACCCCCGGGGCTTGATCCAAGCTGTTCTCTCAAAAGGTCTCCTTTATTAATACAAATATTTCGCTAAATCAACTATAGTATGCTGGTGTTAAAATTCGGCGGCAGTTCAGTAGCCAATGCCGAAAATATCAACAAGGTCGTCGCATTGGTCCGGCAGGCATTGACAAAAGACAAGATCATCCTCGTGGTTTCCGCTTTCGGCGGCGTCACGGACCTGCTCATCCAGGCCGCCGTTGCAGCCGCCGCGGGCGACGAGTCCTACAAAGAGAAACTCCAGGACATCGAACGCCGTCATCTTGAAGCGGTGAAAGCCCTGCTGCCGCTCACCGGACAAAGCTCCGTCCTCAGCGCCGTCAAAACGCGTTGCAACGAGATCGACGACATCTGCAGCGGCGCCTTCCTCCTCGGCGAGCTCTCCGCCCGCACCCAGGACAAGATCGTCAGCTATGGGGAACTTTTATCCTCGCTCATCATCGCCGCACGCTTCGAAGCCCTCGGCGTACCGAACACCTGGAAAGACTCGCGACAGGTGATCCGCACCGATAGCCAGTTTGGTCACGCCGCAGTCGACTTCGCCACGTCGAACCAGCTGATCAAAACCTATATCGACGGCTTAGCCGATACTAACCTCTTTATATTCCCCGGCTTCATCGCCGCGGACAACAAACACATCACCACGACCCTCGGCCGCGGCGGCTCGGACTACACCGCCGCCATCCTTGCCGCCGCTACGGACGCCGCAGCACTCGAGATCTGGACCGACGTCTCCGGGATGATGACCGCCGACCCACGCCTCGTCACCAATCCCAAACTCATCCCCTATATCTCCTATCAGGAAGCCATGGAGCTTTCGCACTTCGGCGCCAAAGTCATCTATCCGCCCACCATCCAGCCCGTGATGCGCAAAGGCATCCCCGTATGGATCAAGAACACCTTCGCACCCGCCGAGCCCGGCACCGTCATCGAATTCGACACCGTGCAAAACGGCAGCAGCATCCGCGGCATCTCGAGCATCCCCCGCATCGCCCTGCTGAGCCTCGAAGGCAGCGGCATGGTAGGCATCCCCGGCTTCTCGAAACGGCTCTTCGAAGGCCTCTCCTCCAAACAGATCAATGTGATCCTTATCACCCAGGGCTCTTCCGAACATTCCATCTGCGTCGGCATAGACGAAGCTAACGCCGCTGCCGCCAAACAGGCCGTGGACCTCGCCTTCGACCACGAGATCGCCACCGGTACGGTAGAACCCCTGATCATCGAGACCGGCCTTTCCATCATCGCCCTCGTAGGCGATCATATGAAAAGCCACCCCGGCGTGAGCGGAAAGATGTTCGGGGCCCTCGGCCGCAACGGCGTCAACGTCCGCGCTATCGCCCAGGGCTCGTCTGAACGCAATATCTCCGCGGTGATCGCCTCGGACGACGTCCGCAAAGCCCTCAACGTCCTCCACGAAGAATTCTTCGAAACCTCGTATAAACAGCTCAACGTATTCGTTACCGGATCTGGCAACGTCGGCCGCCGGCTGATCGATCAACTCCTTCAGCAACAACAATACCTGCTCGACAACCTCCGGGTCAACGTCCGCATCGTCGGACTGGCCAATAGCCGCAAGATGGTCTTCGCAAGCGAAGGCATCGATCTCCGCCAGTGGCAACAAACCCTCGAGAACGGGCAACCCATGAACCTCGACGCCTGGATCTCCGGCATCACCACCCGCAATCTCCGCAACTCCGTATTCGTCGACGTGACCGCGAACGCTGAAGTAGCCTCATGCTACGTGTCCCTCCTGCAAAAAAGCATCTCCGTGGTCGCCTGCAACAAGATCGCCTGCTCCTCGCTCTATAGCAACTACCGGCAGCTCAAAGACCTGGCCCGCGAATACAACGCCCGCTTCCTCTTCGAGACCAATGTCGGCGCCGGCCTGCCGGTGATCGGCACCCTCAACGACCTTACCCGCAGCGGCGACAAGGTCCGTCGCATCGAAGCAGTCCTGAGCGGCACGCTCAACTTCGTATTCAACCACTACAATGGCGAAAAACCCTTCTCCACCGTGGTCCGCCAGGCGCAGGACGAAGGCTATACCGAACCGGACCCGCGTCTCGACCTCAGCGGCACCGATGTGATGCGCAAGATCATGATCCTGGCCCGCGAATCGGGCGAAAGAACGGAGATGGAAGATATCGCAAACAGCTCCTTCCTGCCCGCTTCCTGTATGAAGGGGACGGTCGAAGATTTCTATGCCGCGATGATCTTGGAAGAAAAACATTTCAAAAGCCTCTACGACGCCGCCGCTAAAGAAGGAAAAAAGCTGAAATTCGTAGCCCGCTATGACAACGGCAAGGCGTCCGTAGGATTGCAGCACATCGGCCCGGAACACGACCTCTACCACCTCTATGGCAAAGACAACGTCGTGCTTTTCTATACGGACCGGTATCCCGAACAACCCCTCGTCGTAAAAGGTGCGGGTGCAGGCGCGGAAGTGACCGCATCCGGCGTCTTCGCGGATATATTACGTACCGTAAACTAACCCAGGAATGAAATCGAAGATTCCATTTGACCATTGAAAAGACATTATCTCCGAATGAAAAAAGTTACCATACAGCCCCCTGCCACCGTCGCCAACCTCGTATGCGGCTTCGATATCCTCGGCCTGGCCCTCGACGAGCCATACGATACCATGGAGATCAGACTGCTCGACGAACCCGGGGTCATCATCACCAGCAAGGACGGCTTCCCCCTGCCAAAAGACCCCGCACAGAACACCGCGGGCGCGCCATTGATCGCCATGCTCGAGGAACTCGGTCAGCCCATCGGCTTCGAGGTCATCATCAGCAAACACATCAAACCCGGTAGCGGCATCGGCAGCAGCGCCGCCAGCGCCGCGGGAGCTATCGTCGGAGCAAACCACCTCCTGGGCTCTCCTTTCAAGAAGGACGACCTCGTCCGTTTCGCCCTCTTCGGTGAGAAGGTAGCCTCCGGCGTCAAACACGCCGATAACGTGGCGCCATGCATCTACGGCGGGATCACGCTGATCCGCTCCATCTTCCCGCTCGATATCATCGCTATCCCGGCCCCACGCCTGCACGTCACCGTGGTACACCCGCAGATCGAGGTCCGGACCTCCGACGCGCGCCAGATCCTCCGGAAGCAGGTCCTCCTAAAAGACGCCATCCGCCAGTGGGGCAATATCGCCGGCCTCGTCGCCGGCTTCATCAAACAAGACTATGATCTCATCGGCCGAAGTCTCGAAGACGTCATCATCGAACCCATCCGCAGCATCCTGATCCCCGGCTTCGACGAAGTGAAGACGAAATGCAGGGCCGCAGGCGCGCTCGGCGGCGGCATCTCCGGCTCCGGCCCATCAGTGTTCATGCTGAGCAAGGACGAAGCAACCGCCCGCAGTGTCGAAACCATCATGCAGGAGATCTATACCCGCATCGGCCTCGACCACCATACCTACGTCACCACCGTGAATTCCACCGGTGTCAAAATCATCGCATAAAATAAAACCGCCAGGTTCCATCTGACCATTAAAAACATCATCAACAGATGAATTATTATAGCCTAAATAACCGCGAGAACAACCCCGTCGATTTCAAAGAAGCCACTATTCGCGGCCAGGCGCCGGACAGGGGACTCTATTTCCCCAAAGACGTCCCCGTGCTGCCAGACGACTTCATCGAAAACCTCCACCGATATTCTAATGAAGAGATAGCCTACCGCGTTATCCGCCCCTATACCGGCGATACTCTTCCCGAAGCGGAACTGGAACGCATTATCTACGAGACCCTGAACTTCGAACAGCCCGCCGTGGAAGCGGCCCCCGTCGAAGATGCCACTGGCCCTGTCGCCCACACCCAACCCTTCGAATTCCCCCTAAAAAAGGTCACACCCAATCTCTCCTCGCTCGAGCTCTTCCACGGACCCACCCTGGCCTTCAAAGACGTCGGCGCCCGTTTCATGAGCCGCTGTCTCGGCTACTTCGTCCGCGGTAACAACCGCCCCGTGACCGTCCTCGTCGCCACCTCGGGTGACACCGGCGGCGCCGTCGCCAGCGGCTTCTATGACGTCGATGGCGTACAGGTCGTGATCCTCTACCCCTCCGGTAAGGTCAGCAGCGTACAGGAACTACAGCTCACGACCTTTGGCAAGAACATCACCGCGCTCGAGATCGACGGCAGCTTCGACGACTGCCAAAAGATGGTAAAAGAAGCCTTCGCCGACGCCGACCTGCAAAAAAACCTTTTCCTCACCTCCGCCAACTCGATCAACGTGGCCCGCTGGCTGCCCCAGCAGTTCTACTATTTCTTTGCCCTGCAACAATGGCCCTACAAAGAACATCCGCCGGTGATCAGCGTCCCCAGCGGCAACTTCGGCAACCTCTGCGCGGGCATGATGGCCTGGCTCTCCGGCCTCCCCGTCGCCCATTTCATCGCCGCCTGCAACGCCAACGACGTAGTCCCCATCTATTTGCAGACCGGCAACTACCAGCCCAAACAGGCACTGCCTACCCTCTCCAATGCCATGGACGTAGGCAACCCAAGCAACTTCGTCCGCATCCTCGAGATCTTCAACCAACAATTACCTTCGCTCCAAAAGATCCTCACCGCTTACAGCATCACCGACGAAGAGACCCGGGAGGCCATCAAATCCCTCTGGAAACACCATCATTATCTCGCCGACCCTCACGGGGCCGTAGGTGCGCTCGCGCTCCAACGCTACCTCACCGAACATCCCGGCGAAAAAGGCCTCTTCCTCGAGACGGCACACCCGGTGAAATTCTACAATACGGTCGAACCCGTGACCGGCGATCGCCTCACCCTACCCGCAGCTGTTGCGGCATTAACACATAAAGAAAAACAAAGCAAAAAAATGGACGCACGGTATAGCGAGTTGAAAGATTTCCTGCTATCTTACAGGTAATAAATCCATTCATAACCTTTCCCGTGCAAACCTCTGCCGCAGTTCGCCGCTTCGCCGGCCTGGACCATCTCCGCGCCCTGGCCATCATCATCGTATTCGTCTATCACTACAATATGTTCGGCCATCCCGCCGGACTCTACGACTACTTAGGCAGCTGGGGTTGGACCGGCGTCGACCTCTTCTTCGTGCTTAGCGGCTTCCTCATCGGCGGCCAGCTCTTCGCGAAGATCGCAAAAGACGCGAAGGTCTCCTATGGCGAGTTCTATTTCAAACGCTCGCTGCGCATCCTGCCGGCCTATTTCGCCGTACTCGCACTTTATATCGCCATACCCGGCTTTAAAGAACGCAGCCAGCTGCCGCCACTCTGGCGGATGTTCACGTTCACCCAAAATTTCGGATTGGACCTGAGTAAAGAAGGCGCTTTCAGCCACGCCTGGTCGCTTTGTATAGAAGAACAATTCTACCTCTTCCTGCCCCTGCTCATCATCGGCCTGAGTTCAATCCGCGCACACAAGAAGGCTGTGTGGCTTATCCCCGCCCTCTTCCTCTTCGGTTTCGCCATCCGCACCTATATGTGGTACGACGTCATCCCTCATCAGGAAAGCTTCGGCCGGGCCTATTACATGTACATCTATTATCCTACCTGGTCCCGCCTCGACGGTCTGCTCGCCGGCGTCGCCCTGGCGGCATTCTACTCAAAGCGGCCGGAGGCCGCTTCGACCGATAGGTCAATCATACGCGATCGAACCGCAATTGTCTGGCAAAAGCTCACGGCAAAAGGCAACCGCATCTTTTTCATCGCCCTCGCGCTCCTCGCCGGCGCCTGGTTCATCGCCCATGACCAACATCAATATGAGACCCGCGGCGCGATCTTCGGTTATCCCGCCATCGCCATCGGCTACGGCGCTTTAGTCTTCGCCGCCTTAAGCCCCACGTGCTTTCTCTACAAGTACTCATCAAGAATCACGCGCTTCATCGCCGTGCTATCTTATTCGATCTATCTTACCCACAAACAGCTCATCCACCTCACCCACGAATTCCTCCAGCCCCGCGGCATCGACAACGACAGCTACGCCAGCTTCTGGATCAGCACGGCCGTAGCGCTCCTCGGCGGCTGGCTCCTTCACCTCATCGTCGAAAAACCCTTCCTCCGCCTCCGCGACCGCTGGCTCGCGCGTCGAAAGAACGCAAAAACCCCGGCCCTTCAACCGGCGCAACCCGCGACGGGTGCCTAGCCGCAATCATCGAACGTTACTTACCAATTAAGCAACGTCAGAAGTGTAGTGTCTGATATTCTTCAACTCATCCTCCTTGAAAGTCTCTTCCTCTTCAAGATCATAATCGTCCTGCAACCCTAACCAGAACTTCGCACTGGTACCAAAATACCTGGACAATCGTAAAGCCGTATCTGCAGTAATCCGACGCTTTCCTTTAACGATTTCCGATATCCGGGTTTGGGGAATACCTGCATCCTTCGATAACCGATATGCGGTTATCTGCAAGGGAACCAGGAACTCCTCCTGCAACACCTCCCCCGGATGGATATTCCGGAGCTTCTTTACAACACTCATTTTATTATAATTTTATACAGACTAATGATAGTCTACGATCTCAATTTTTCCAACCTATTGGCGGGCGGTATTCGAAGATCAGCCACATTCTGAGAGTTATTGAGCATTCTTAGCTTTCGCCTTCCGATCTCTTCAATCAGTCACCACGTATTCTCCAGATCCTTCTTCTCAAAAACATGCTCCCGTCGTGAAAAATTACCCGTAGCCTTCGCGTCAAACCGCCGCAACCCGCCCTTCTTCCCAAGACGCCGGATCAGCGCTACCGGCGTGAGCACCACAAAGAACACGATCCCCAGCAACAAGCGGTTACTCACCGCCGCCAGCACGAGCGAAAGCTTGTTCCAGGCCCAATGGATCTTCTCGCTGAGATAGAACGAGAACACCCCGGCAAGCCCGATACCCAATGCGCAATACAACCATACCCTGCTCTTGAAAACCAGGTGCAGCACTAGTAGCCCCACGGTGATCACCAGCACGGTCTCTTTCGATTGATAATTTTTGGGCATGAGGAAAGATCAGAAAAGCGAATAAATAAAAGGGGCAAGCGCCGACCCACTCCCCAGCACGATAAAGAGCGCGATCAACACGACCACGATCAGCAACGGCAACAACCACCACTTCTTCCGTTCCTTGAGGAACAACCAAAGGTCTTTGAGGAATTCCATTATTTAAATATAGTGATATTCTCCATTACAAGTACATCCATTTGAGTGTTCCGGAAACAGGCGTATGCTTCCGCCGGTCCGCACACGATGGGCTCATCCCGCACATTGAAACTGGTATTGATCAGCATCCCCTCGCCGGTAAGCGCTTCGAACGCCTGTAACAATCGCCACAATCGCTCATTGGCATCCCTGCGCACCGTTTGGATCCTGCAGGACCCATCCACATGCGTGATGGCGGGAAACCTGCTCCGGACCACCGCCAGCTTCTCTTTCATGGGCAGCTGCGCATAACCCTCCGGCAACGGCTGGTATGCCGGCGAAACCAGTCGTCGGGTCAGCAACATATAAGGCGTATACACCGGCCGTTCCAGATAGCGCGCGGCCTGCTCCGCCATGATCACCGGAGCGAAGGGGCGAAAGCCTTCCCTGTTCTTGATGGAGAGGTTCAGCTTCTTTTGCATTTCCGCATTCCGCGGATCGGCCAGGATGCTGCGATGCCCCAGCGCCCGCGGCCCGAATTCCATCCTGCCCTGGAGCCAGCCCACGATCTTACCCGCGGCAAGCTCCCGCGCCACGACGGCCAGCATTTCATCCTCAGATGCATGCTCCGTATACGTTGTCTTCTGCGCCCGGCAGACCTGGCGTATGGCTTCGACCGAAAATTCGGGTCCCAGATAAGCATTGCTCATGCCGTCGCCGTCAACCCGTCTTGCCCCCTCAAAATAAATATGAAACCCCGCCAACGCCGCACCCAATGCCCCGCCTGCATCCCCGGCCGCCGGCTGGACCCAGATCTCCTCAAAAACACCGGTATCCAGCAGTTTCCCATTGGCGACACAGTTCAATGCAACGCCGCCGGCCAGACAAAGCCGCCGCATACCCGTGAGTTGCCGTGCCGTAGTAGCGAGCTTCAAAACGATCTCTTCCGTCACCCGCTGAATGGCCAAGGCCAGGTTACAATGCTGTTGTTCCAACGCAGCATCCGGCCGACGCGGCGGGAACCCAAATAATGCTGCCCATTTTTTATCGGCCGTCATTCGCAGACCGGTGATATAATCGAAATAGTCCTGGTGCAGAAAAAAGGAGCCGTCGGGATAAACGGTGATCAGCCGCTCGGTGATCAGCCGCCGGAAGTCCTGATACTGCTGCGAAGATTCGTCACCATAGGGCGCGAGCCCCATGAGCTTGTATTCCCCGGCATTCACCTCGAACCCGCAGTAATAGGTAAAGGCCGAATACAGCAATCCCAGCGAATGCGGAAACCTGATCTCCCTAAGCAGCTCGATTTGCCGCCCCCGCCCGATCCCTATCGAGGTCGTCGCCCACTCACCGACCCCGTCGATCGTTAAAAGCGCGGCCTCTTCAAAAGCCGAAGGGTAAAAAGCGCTGGCCGCGTGTGCCAAATGATGTTCTGTGAATAGCAATTTAAGCCGCCGCTTATTATAAGGCTGCCATGCATGCAGCTCATCCCGGATGACCTTCTTCAGCATCATCTTTTGCTTCATCCACACCGGCATAGAGGTGAGAAAGGATCGCAGCCCCCGGGGCGCATCGCTATCATACGACTCCAGTATCCGCTCCAGTTTCAGCAGTGGCTTGTCGTAGAACACCAGCGCATCCAATTCATCCAGCGTCACGCCAGCCTGCTCCAGACAAAACGCGATCGCCCGGATGGGGAATGCTGCATCGTTCTTGATCCGCGAAAACCGCTCTTCCTGCGCGGCTGCCATCACCCGCCCATCTTGCACGATGGCAGCAGCCGAATCATGAAAAAAAGCCGATACTCCGAGTATTACCATAGTAAAAAAAGCCACCCAATATCTCGGGTGGCTTTGGATTTATTCATCAGTTAGCGGAGCCATTTGATGGTCGCGTCCGGCCTTAAGACCAAACTAGCCCGGCCGCGACCATCCGTTAATGTCGGACCTTCGGCCGACGCGCCGGTGGCGCTTCAGGGTCGCGCGGCGCTACCGTTAATCGAACTTCAGATCAAGACCCAGACCCCTCAGCTCGTGTACCAACACGTTGAAGGATTCCGGTATGCCCGCCCTCGGGATATTGTCGCCCTTCACGATGGACTCATAGGTCTTTGCACGACCGATGATATCGTCAGACTTCAACGTCAGCAATTCCTGAAGGATGTTCGAAGCACCATAGGCTTCCAGCGCCCATACTTCCATTTCACCGAAACGCTGACCACCGAACTGTGCTTTACCACCCAGCGGCTGCTGCGTGATCAAGCTATACGGCCCGATAGAACGCGCGTGCATCTTATCGTCGACCATGTGGTGCAGCTTGATGATATAGATGATGCCTACAGTAGCTTTCTGGTCAAAGCGTTCGCCGGTCTCCCCATCATAAAGGTGGGTGTGACCAAAGCTCGGCAGACCTGCCTTGCTGATATGTTCGGCAATTTCTTCTACCGTAGCACCGTCGAAGATCGGCGTAGCGAACTTCACACCCAGCTTCTCACCGGCCCAACCCAGAACGGTCTCATAGATCTGGCCGAGGTTCATACGCGAAGGTACCCCCAGCGGGTTCAGCACCACGTCGACCGGCGTACCATCCGCCAGGAACGGCATGTCCTCAGCTCTTACAATCTTCGCGACAATCCCTTTATTCCCGTGCCGGCCGGCCATCTTATCACCCACCTTCAGCTTACGCTTAACGGCGAGATAAACTTTGGCAAGCTTCAGTACACCTGCAGGTAACTCGTCACCGATCGAGATATTGAATTTCTCGCGTTTGTAACGACCCAGCTCTTCGTTGTACTTGATGCTGTAGTTGTGCAGCAGGATGTTGATCGAGTCATCGGTCTTGGCATCCCCTGTCCAACCCAGCGGGTTCACATTCAGATAGTCGATACCTCCGAGATTTTTAGCCGTGAACTTGGCGCCCTTGCCGATCTGTACTTCACCGAAGTTGTTGTTAACTCCAGCCGATACATGTTCTTTCAACAACGTCGTGAGCTTACCCAATAACACGTCCATCAGGTCAGCCGTATTCTTCTCATGTACTTTTTCTATCTTCTCCAGGGCGGCCTTTTCGCGCACCTTGGCATTCTTATCCTTCTTCGCGCGCTGGAACAGTTTCTTGGAGATGACCACACCTTCTGTACCACTCGGCGCCTTCAAAGAAGCATCCTTGGCGTCCCCGGCCTTGTCGCCGAAGATGGCCCGGAGCAGCTTCTCTTCCGGGGTCGGATCGCTCTCGCCCTTGGGCGTGATCTTACCGATCAGGATATCTCCTTCTTTGATCTGCGCCCCAACTCGAATGATTCCGTTCTCGTCCAGGTCCTTCGTGGCCTCTTCCGATACATTGGGAATATCCGGGGTCAGCTCTTCCTCACCCAATTTGGTGTCACGTACCTCCAGCTCATATTCTGAGATGTGCACGGAAGTGAACAGGTCTTCCTTCACCACCTTTTCGCTGATCACGATGGCATCCTCGAAGTTATAACCCTTCCAGGGCATGAACGCCACCTTTAGGTTCCTACCCAACGCCAGCTCTCCATCCTGCACCGCATATCCTTCCGTCAGGAAATCACCCTCTTTCACTTTCTGTCCTTTCTTCACAGCGGGTTTCAGGTTGATACAGGTTTCCTGGTTGGTCTTGATGAACTTGGTAAGACGATATATTTTCAGGTCTTCTTCAAAAGAGACCAGTTTCTGTCCTTCGTTACGGTCATAGCGTACATGGATCTCGTTGGCATCCACGAACTCTACCACCCCTTCGCCTTCGGCATGGATCTGGATCCGCGCGTCACGGGCAGCCTTGGCTTCCAATCCCGTACCGACGATCGGCATCTCGGGGCGGATCAGCGGCACCGCCTGACGTTGCATGTTCGAACCCATCAGCGCACGGTTGGCATCATCATGTTCGAGGAACGGGATCAAAGACGCACTAAGTCCTACGATCTGGTTCGGAGCGACGTCCATAAATTCTACTTCGCCCTTGTCGAGGATCGGGAAGTCACCCGTCTGACGCGACACGATCTTCTCCTCAACGAAATTTCCCTTTTCATCGAGGGCGATATTCGCCTGCGCGATCTTGGCAACATCCTCTTCTTCTGCGCTCAGGTAAGTCAATTTCTTCAAATCAACCTTACCATCCGCGACCTTACGGTACGGCGTCTCGATAAAGCCCATCTCGTTGATCTTCGCATGTACGCAAAGCGTAGAGATCAAGCCGATGTTCGGACCTTCCGGAGTCTCGATGGTACACAACCGCCCATAATGGGAGTAATGTACGTCACGAACTTCGAAACCGGCACGCTCACGGGATAAGCCACCTGGCCCCAGAGCAGAAATCCTACGTTTATGCGTTATTTCGCTCAGCGGATTCGTCTGATCCAGGAATTGCGACAGCTGTGACGTTCCGAAGAAACTATTGATCACAGAACTCAACGTTCTCGCGTTGATCAGGTCCACCGGAGTGAACACCTCATTGTCCCTTACGTTCATCCGCTCGCGGATGGTACGGGCCATACGGGCCAGACCGACGCCGAACTGTGCATACAACTGCTCACCTACCGTACGAACACGACGGTTGCTCAGGTGATCGATGTCGTCGATTTCAGCCTTGGCGTTGGTCAGCCTGACGAGATATTTGATGATCTCGATCATGTCTTCCTTCGTCAGCGTCTTCTGATCCAGCGGCTGGTTCAGGTTCAGCTTGCGGTTGATCTTGTACCGGCCTACTTCGCCGAGATCATAACGCTTGTCGCTGAAGAACAATTTATCGATAATACCACGCGCCGTCTCATCGTCCGGAGCATCGGCACCACGAAGCTGCCGGTAGATATGCTGAACGGCCTCGAGCTCGGAGTTCGAAGTATCTTTATTGAGCGTATTGTAGATGATGGCATAATCGCCGCCGACATCTTCTTTCTGAATAAAGACGCTCTTAACATCCATTTCGACGACCATATCGATCGCCTCTTCGTCCAGGATGGTATCGCGCTCCAGCACGATCTCGTTCCTCTCGATGGAAACCACCTCACCGGTGTCCTCATCGACGAAATCTTCCACCCAGGTGCGCAGCACGCGGGCAGCCAGCTTCTTGCCGATATATTTCTGAAGCGCCTTCTTGTCGGCTTTCACCTCGTCGGCCATCCCGAACAGTTCCAGGATATCCTTGTCCGTCTCATACCCGATGGAACGGAGCAGGGTCGTTACCGGGAATTTCTTCTTCCGGTCGATGTACGCATACATCACATTGTTGATGTCCGTAGCGAACTCCATCCAGGCGCCCTTGAAGGGGATCACCCGGGCGGAATAGATCTTCGTACCGTTGGGGTGGATCGATTGACCAAAGAATACCCCGGGGCTTCTGTGCAGTTGGGATACTACTACGCGTTCCGCTCCGTTGATCACGAAGGTCCCGCGGGGGGTCATATAAGGAATATTGCCCAGGAACACGTCCTGAACAATGGTCTGGAAATCCACATGTTCTTCATCGTTACAACTCAAACGCAATTTGGCCTTCAGAGGAACCGCATAGGTCAAACCGCGCTCCATACATTCTTCGATCGTGTAACGGGGCGGATCGATGAAGTAATCCAAAAATTCCAGCATGAAAATGTTCCGCGTATCAGTGATCGGGAAATTCTCTTTGAAAACCTTGAACAAACCTTCGATATTACGTTTGTCCGGCGTCGTCTCTAACTGGAAAAATTCTTTGAAGGATTGGATCTGTACTTCGAGAAGGTCAGGAGTTTCAGCAAGATGCTTGATTTTACCGAAATTGATCCTGTTTTGCAATTTTGTTGAAGACATATAAGTTAAAACCGGTTTTTTAATGTTTCAAACTGCCAATCTATTGCGTTGATACTCAAAAATCTACATATTCAATTCAATATCAACGAACAATACAAATAGGGGAAACGGACCGCAAAAATAGCAAATATTTACTAAACAGCAAAAAAAGAGGCCCGCCCTTTAGACCAAAGTAGGGCGGCCTCTTTCTTAAAAGTTCCAAACGGCCTCGGCCGTTAAATCCTTACTGAATTTCTACTTCAGCACCGGTTTCCTTCAGCTTGGCTACGAGCGCGTCAGCGTCAGCCTTGCTGATACCTTCCTTGATGGGCTTGGGAGCACCGTCAACCAGGTCCTTGGCTTCTTTCAGACCAAGACCGGTGAGGTCCTTCACTACCTTAACAACGTTCAGCTTGTTCGGGCCGGCGGCCTTCAGGATGACGTTGAAGGAGGTCTTCTCTTCAGCAGCAGCAGCGCCACCACCAGCAGCAGGACCGGCAGCAACGGCTACAGCAGCCGCTGCAGGCTCGATACCGTATTCTTCCTTCAGGATCTTAGCTAATTCGTTAACTTCTTTTACAGTCAGTCCAACCAACTGTTCAGCAAATGCTTTTAAGTCTGCCATAGTTGTAAATTTTTTCCGCCTTCACAGCTTTTGCTCCGGCGGAGCGTTTAAAAAAATTTGTCAGGTCTTAGGCTCCCTGACGTAAGCCTTATCGTCAGGCGCTGCGAAGCAGCGCCATCTAATTTAGTTGCCAGCTGCCTCTGCCCGAGCCTCCAGCGCCTTGATCAGACCAGCAAGCTTGCCCGCGGCATTCAGGCCGCTGATGACATTCTTCGCAGGCGATTGCAATAGCCCGATGATCTCACCAATGAGATCGTGCTTGCTCTTCAGCGTGGTCAACGCCTTCAGCTGATCGTCTCCGGCAAATATATCCCCATCGATAAAAGCCGCCTTCAGCGTAGGCCTTTCCAGGTTCCCTTCCTTCCGGAAAGTAGACAGGATCATGGCGGGCTCCTTGGCGTTCTCGGAGAACAGCAGGGCCGTTACGCCATTCAGCGACTCGTACATGCCCGTAAACCGGGTGCTGTCGATGCTTTCCAGGGCTTTCTTGATCAGGGTGTTCTTAGCCACCTTCATTTCTACATTCTTGCTGAAACAGATCCGGCGGAGCTTACCCACCTGTTCTACCGTCAACGATTCCGTATTGGTGACGTAGAAGTTATTATATTGATTGAACTTGTCTTTCAACACTTCAATCACTTCATTTTTTTGGTCTTTGTTCATAACATTCGCTTTGTAGAGGCCGGCTTTGATCGTTCGATCACCCGGCGCCCGATTGATTCAGATTACTTTTTGCTTCGGGGCTTCTGGTCAAATTTAGCCCCTCGCAAAAAAGGGCTAATGTCTGGCCTTCGGCCGATGGGTCTCCGACCCATTATTGTACAAACGCTTTAGCATCCAGGGCAATACCAGGGCTCATGGAGCTGGCCATGAACACACTCTTTACATAAGTACCCTTGGCAGTGGCAGGCTTGGCCCTGATGATAGCATTGATCAGCTCCTGGCTGTTCTCAACGATCTTCTCCGGAGCAAAGCTTACCCGGCCGATGGAAGCATGGATGATACCAGCCTTGTCCACCTTGAAGGCGATCTTACCACCCTTAACCTCGTTTACCGCAGCAGCGACGTCATTGGTCACCGTACCGGTCTTGGGGTTGGGCATCAGGTTCCGGGGACCCAGGACCTTACCCAAACGACCGATCTTAGGCATTACGGAAGGCGTAGCGACGATAACGTCTACATCGACCCAACCGCCTTCGATCTTTTGAATGTACTCGTCCAGACCTACAAAATCGGCACCGGCGGCCCTTGCATCAGCCTCCTTGTCGGGCGTGCAAAGCACCAATACGCGCTTCGTTTTACCCGTACCATGGGGCAGATTTACCGTTCCACGGATGCTCTGGTCGGCTTTCTTGGGGTCCACGCCCAAACGAACGTGCAGGTCCACGGAAGCGTCGAACTTGGTCGTGTTTGCTTCCTTCACCAACGCGGAAGCTTCCTTCAGCGTGTAAAATTTATTTTTATCAACCTTTGCAGCGGCTGCTTTTCTTTTTTTCGTGATAGCCATCGTAATAAGTTTATGTGCTCCGGGGCTGTGTTGCTTCGCAAAATAACCCATCCCCTCCGCACTGTTTAATGATGGGCCTTCGGCCAGCGGGCGCCAGGCCCGCTCTGTTAAGATTTAACGGGAAAAGGTGCTGTTCCCTCGACGGTGAGACCCATGGAACGCGCCGTACCGGCTACCATGAGCATCGCGCTTTCGACGGTAAAGCAGTTCAGGTCGGGCATCTTGTCTTTCGCAATCGCCTCTACCTGAGACCAGGTTACTTTTCCAACTTTGTTACGATTAGGCTCCTTGGAACCGCTCTGGATCTTGGCGGCTTCCAGCAGCTGGACCGCTGCGGGCGGAGTCTTGATGATGAATTCAAACGATTTGTCCGTGTAAACCGTGAGGAGAACGGGAAGGACCTTGCCCATCTTATCCTGAGTCCGCGCATTAAACTGCTTGCAGAACTCCATGATATTCACGCCTTTAGAACCTAACGCCGGACCGATAGGAGGTGCAGGATTGGCTTGACCGCCCTTGACCTGCAACTTGACATAACCGGAAATCTCTTTTGCCATGTTACTGTTTTTTGGTGTTAACGTCCCTGGTTTGCCCGGAGACTCCCAAAGCCTGATTCCTTAAAGAACTATCTATTTGGGGACGCAAAGTTAATGAAAAAGTTCAAAGTTCAAAGTTGAAAAATCAAAGTCCAGACCCAAAACCCAAGTTTTTTAATCCACGCCGCCACCCAACACCGCAGCCGCACCGCACGGATACCCCCAAACCGGACCTAGCCCCAACCGTTCCTCCCGCCCTTCCTCAACCGAATTCCCGGGCCGATTCCCCCGCTCTTTTTGCCGCTTCCGCAGATATCAACCTCCAAACGAGCATTTTGTGAAGAAATTTTCGGGGCATTTTTTTATATTTGGATTTTTCTGACTAACTTTTGCATTAATAATCCATTACAATTCTCATAACAACTTAAAACGCTCAACAAACTATGTCAAAGTCTAAGAAAAAGGCGGCCAAAAAAGCGGCACCAAAAAAGGCAGCCAAAAAAGCGGCACCTAAAAAGGCAGCGAAAAAAGCGGTAAAGAAAGCGGCCCCCAAAAAAGCAGCCAAAAAAGCTGCAAAGAAAGTTGCTAAGAAAAAAGCCGCTCCAAAGAAAGCAGCCAAAAAAGCTGTGAAGAAAGCTGCGAAAAAAGCGCCCGCTAAAAAAGCCGCTCCTAAAAAAGCCGCTCCTAAGAAAGCTGCGCCGAAGAAGGCCGCCAAAAAGAAGACTGCTCCTAAAAAATCGAAGCCCGCTCCGACTCCGGCACCCATATCGGCACCCGTCGTATCGGAACCTACGTCGACTTTTGATGAGCCCACTCCTCCCCATTTCGATTTCGACAATGACAATGGAAATTAAGAATATAGCAGCATAGTAAAAAAGCCTTCCAAATGGAAGGCTTTTTTATCTTATGTCCGTCTCGCTTACGCGATCTTCTCTACCTGCATATAGTTCAACTCTACCGGTGTACTCCTACCGAAGATCTTCACCGTTACCTTCAACTTCTTCTTCTCGTCGTTCACCTCTTCGATGATTCCGTTGAAATCATTGAAAGGCCCTTCGATGATCTTGATGGTCTCGCCAATAATGAACGGCTCGCTCATACTCATGCTGCCCGACTCCGCCATCTCATCCATCTTACCCAGCATCTTGTTGACCTCCGCCTTCCGTAAGGCAATCGGATTCTCCTTACCCAGGAAATGGATCACACTATTCGTGTTCTTGATCACTTCCTTGAGATCATCACCCAATTTACCCTCCGTTACTTCCACCATCACATATCCAGGATAATAGTTGCGCTCGCGCATCACCTTCTTACCGTTCTGCACTTTATAAACCTTCTCTACAGGTAAAAACACCTGCTTTACTATCTCACTCCAACCGCCACGCGAGATCTCCTTGTCGAGATATTCCTTGACCTTCCGCTCCTTGCCACTCACGACACGCAGGACATACCATTTCGTCTCGGGTTGAGGTTTACCCTCCGGGGCCTTGGCTTCTGATTGATTCACTGTTTCCGTCATAAAAGAGATTTTGGCAAAATCACACGCGAACCGTTAGTTATAAGAACGAATAGATGAGATGCAAAACAGCACTCGACACCGTATCCATGATCCACACGATGAACGTAATGAGAATAGTTGCGACCAACACGATCACCGTCGCCTGCTGCAGCTGCGGCCACGTAGGCCAGGTTACTTTTTCCAGCAACTCCTTATACGACTCCCGGAAATAGGTCGTGATTTTGTTCATGATTTTTTACTTTTTTCTGCCGGCTACCATCCGGCTCTTCGCACGGGCACTAGGATTCGAACCCAGACTGAAGGTTTTGGAGACCTCTGTACTACCGTTATACTATGCCCGTATCATCCTTGTCTTTGCCTGTCGGCTTTAAACGCCGTAACCGGCGTTAAAGCTAAGAGCTATTCCGAAACGTCGGAACAGCTCTTAGTTTCACAAAGATATAAAAAATCCGCAGATTTTATTTGATAATCTCAGTCACCTGACCAGCACCTACCGTACGGCCACCTTCGCGGATAGCGAATTTCAGACCTTTCTCCATGGCGATCGGCTGGATCAGAACCACGGACAACGAAGTGTTGTCACCAGGCATAACCATCTCAGTACCTGCGGGCAGCGTAACTTCACCGGTTACGTCCGTAGTACGGAAATAGAACTGGGGACGATACTTGTTGAAGAAAGGAGTGTGACGACCACCTTCTTCCTTGCTCAACACGTAAACCTCACCCTTGAACTCGGTGTGCGGAGTGATAGAACCCGGTTTGCAAAGTACCATGCCACGACGGACCTGGGTCTTTTCAATACCACGAAGCAGCAGACCTGCGTTGTCACCAGCTTCGCCGGCATCAAGCAGTTTCCGGAACATTTCCACACCCGTTACCGTGGAGTTCAACGGCGCATCCTGCAGACCTACGATCTCGATAGCTTCACCTACCTTGATACGGCCACGCTCGATACGACCAGTTGCAACAGTACCACGACCAGTGATGGAAAACACATCTTCAACAGACATCAGGAACGGCTGATCGACCGGGCGGGGAGGCAGCGGGATATAGCTGTCGACAGCAGCCATCAGCTCGTCGATCTTCTTTACCCACTTGTCTTCGCCAGCAAGGGCGCCGGTAGCGCTACCCTGAATGATCGGCGTATTGTCACCGTCGAACCCGTAAGAGGTCAACAGTTCGCGGATTTCCATTTCAACCAATTCCAGCAGCTCGGGATCATCGACAAGGTCAACCTTGTTCATGAAAACCACGATACGGGGAACACCTACCTGACGGGCAAGCAGGATGTGCTCTTTCGTCTGGGGCATGGGGCCGTCAGTTGCAGCAACTACCAGGATAGCGCCATCCATCTGAGCAGCACCAGTGATCATATTTTTTACATAGTCAGCGTGACCGGGACAGTCCACGTGCGCATAGTGACGGTTAGCCGTCGCATATTCAACGTGTGCTGTATTGATGGTGATACCCCGTTCTTTTTCTTCCGGCGCGGCGTCGATCTCGTCATATTTTTTTGCCTCCGCCAAACCTCTCGAGGAAAGGATGGTAGTAATAGCAGCAGTCAAAGTGGTCTTACCATGGTCAACGTGACCAATCGTACCAACGTTAACGTGGGGTTTGTCCCTCTTGAAGGTCTCTTTTGACATTGTTATCTGTTTTTAAGTTGTGTTTTAAAATCATCGCCCTCCCGGGTAAGCTGCCTCATGCAGCCTTATAACTCTATCAGGTCCCCCCACCGAACCCGGCGGCGAAACCTGCAAATTTCAAAAACCAAAAATTTCAGAGCCGTTGATGAGAATTGAACTCACGACCTCTTCCTTACCAAGGAAGTGCTCTACCCCTGAGCTACAACGGCTGGTAGAATCCCTATTCTCATTAGACTCCTCATTAGGCTCTGAGCGGAAGACGAGGTTCGAACCCGCGACCTACAGCTTGGAAGGCTGTCGCTCTACCAACTGAGCTACTTCCGCATAGAAAACTCCGGAAAAACTAGTTTTCTGGATTAAAGACTCGTGGGCGCGGATGGATTCGAACCACCGAACTCGTAAGAGAACAGATTTACAGTCTGTCGTCGTTGGCCACTTGACTACGCGCCCATTCTAAACCTTATTTCAAATCGGGGCTTCTTTGCCCCCTGGAGCCGGAGAAGGGAGTCGAACCCCCGACCTACTGATTACAAATCAGTTGCTCTACCAACTGAGCTACTCCGGCTTATAACTCAATCTTCTGCCCTCGCGGGCGAAACCGCCTCCGGCCGTTTCTGGAATCTTCTGCCCTCGCGGGCGAAACTGCCTCCGGCCGTTTCTGGAATCTTCTTCCCGCCCAAACTTCACATCGCACTGATCTACTGCTTTTTTTGGGAAGGCAAAGGTAGGTGAATTTGTGAAATTCAAAAAAATAAAACCCGTTTTTTTAAGTTATTCTGCGAAGAATCTGTGGAGACCGCCCCGGACCGCAGCATTCGATCGCCCGAACAACCGGCGCCATGGCTCCGAACCGCGCAGACAAAGCAAAAAAAAGACCCCCAAATTAATTAGATTCGGAGGTCTTAGAATATCTTTTTAAGCGGCTACTTGCTTGTCTTTTTTTCTTTTTACTTGATTTACCAAAGAGTCGAACGCACTGTCAAAAGACTCTTCGAAAGATTTGGAGGAACATTTTACGAAAAAATGGTGTCTTGGAACATGGACCCTGATCTCCGCGATCTTGTCCTTGATGTTGTGAACCACATTGTCCAGCTTCAGGAAAACATCTACCTTGATGATTCTGTCATGGAACGTGTTTAATTTTGACATTTTTTTGGTTACATACTCTACTAACTTTCCGTCTGCATCGAAGTGCACGGTTTGAATGTTAACGTTCATACATCCCAAATTTTAATCAGTGAACAATAAATTAAAGAACTTTCTCTACCTGAAATACTGCCAAAAAACTGCTGCGTGGGACAATGAAGTTAATATTTCATGCCCTTTTTTCCAAATAAAACGCAGACTTTCTGCCGCCAAAAACGTTAAATGTGCCGGGGATTCGCGGCAGAAAATTTGGCAAAGCACGCACGAGGGCCAGCGGCCCTTGACTCACGCCTTGGGATGCGCTTTCTTATAGATATCCTTCAATTTTTCAATAGTATTGTGCGTATACACCTGCGTTGCCGCCAACGACGCATGCCCCAACAATTCTTTGACACTGTTCAACTCGGCTCCTTCATTCATCAGATGCGTCGCAAACGTATGTCGTAACACATGCGGACTCTTCTTCTCTATAGTCGTGACCTGCGCCAGATAACGCTGCACCACACGATACACATACTTGGGATACAACCGCCGCCCACTCTTCCCTACCAGCAACACCCCCGCATCGGCCCTCTCCAGCAATACCCGCTTCTTCTCCTGGTAATCCCGCACCGCTTCCAGCAACATCCCGCTCACCGGTATCACCCGCTCCTTATTCCCCTTTCCCAACACCTTGATGACCCTGGTCGCGTCATTGACCTGACTCTCCTTCAAATTGATCAGCTCGCTCAACCGCATCCCCGTATTGTACAACAAAGCCAACAGCAACCTGTCCGTCAACCCCTCCCAGTCATCCGGAAACTCCACCTCCGAGAACAGCTCCGACATCTGCTGCTGCTCGACAAACACCGGCAACCGCCTGGCCGCCCTCGGAGCAACGATCGCCACCATAGGCGATTGCACCACCTCACCCATCCGCAATAAATACTTGTAAAAACTTCGGAGACTCGAGATCTTCCGGTTGATACTCCGGGACGACATCCCCCCATCCTTCAAAGCCGCCAACCAACTCCGCACCATCGCAGGTGAAACTTCCTGTACCCCCTGCTCCCCGAATTCTGCCTTCAAATAAGCCACAAAAGCCTCCAGATCGTCGCTGTACGACCGGATCGTATGCGCCGAATAACGCTTCTCGAATTTCAGATAGTCGATAAACGCCTGGATCATAACTCAAATGTAGTCCAAATATCAACGCCCCCGTACGATCACCCGCTTATGAAAATACCTGCCGGGATTCTCCGAATCAGTGGAATCATACCGCAGCATCGGCTCGACATCCCGCAACGGCGGCACCACACAACTGTCAGCAGGACAGCTTTCGACCCGCCGGAATCGTGCCTGCTCCTCCTGGTCATATCGATGGGCCCTCCCCGAAACGATCTCCCGCATCCCATTGGCGACATTATTCGACAGACAATACCCCGTCGCCAGCAACACGACGATCACCGCCACCCGCCTCCCTCCCAGCCAACTCCAGAAACCCTCCAGTCTCAGCCAACCGCTCCGGCCCCCATCGCCAGACCGGCCCCCGCCCTCCCCGCGAGACCACCGCCACCACCAAACCCCATAATACAAGCCCCCCAACAAAAGGAAAAAGGAAACCAGGTTATTGACCCGGTGAAAAGGATGTAAACCAAGCAGATACAGGATAGAGAAGGGCATCATCAAAAGGATTACCGCTAACCCGATCCCCACATAAAGCCGCGCCTTGCGCGCCCATAGCAGCGGCAGCCGCCGGTACACACGGCCCGACCACCGCTCAAAGGCCGGCGCCCCCGCCATCACCGCGGCCCAAAAGAACGGATTTACCACCGCCCTGAACACACAATACCCCACCACGACAAAAGCAAAGCCCACCGAATACCCCAGCCGCCCCGGATGGAGCTGCTGATCCTGCCGGTACCGGTTATGAACCCCTGTAGCACAGACATCCACCAGGAGCAACGCGATGATGATGACCAACAGCCCCGCAGCCAGCCAGTCCCGTCTCTTCCAGCGATATAGCCCCACCAATACCACCACCACCCCGCAGATTGGCATCATCAGCTCCAGACAACCCGCCATCAGCACCAGGTATAGCCCCAGCATCACTACGCTCCCCACACTCCGCCGCCCCCCATACCATTCGAATAACCGTGTCAGCCAAAGCACAAACAAAATAAGCGCCGTATCATACCCCGCCACGGCAGAAGCCCAATACATCCCCTCCCCGATCCCATGCATGATCGCCAGATACATCCCCAACATCAATGCCGCCAGCCACAAACTCCCCCGCCCGCCCAACCCCCCCCCATCCCCCCCCCCCCCCCAACCCACCCCCACACCCCCCCACACCCCCCCCCCCAAAACCACCCACCCACCCACCCCCCAGCCAACCCCAAAC
>Ga0134128_10000998_pt1 | contig 38125 bp, 32 predicted proteins | sample KB31754_FD_96462 | JGI IMG/M metagenome (GOLD analysis project Ga0134128, IMG submission 96462) | Terrestrial soil microbial communities with excess Nitrogen fertilizer from Kellogg Biological Station, Michigan, USA - KB3-175-4 | ecosystem: Environmental > Terrestrial > Soil > Unclassified ...
CAAATGCTGATGAACAGCCCGTTTAATGAAAACCAATTCGCAGCAAATACATGCTGTATATCCCTCAAGCTCCCACCGGTGCCGGAAGGTTGCAAGTAGTACTAGATGCATGAATAGAACGGGACCAAACAGGCAGGCGATGGGCGGCAAGGCGCAGCCAACCTCACGCGCCGACGATTTCTGAAGGCGGCGGCGGGGGCTTTTTTGTTCAGCATGCCCGCTTCCTTTGCCGTGACCAAAGCCCCGAGCAAAGGCGCGCCAGACTTCGAAGCTTTGCGTAAGCAATTGCAAGGCGAGCTAATCACAGACGCTTCACCGGATTTTAATCCAGGCAAGCTTTTGTGGAACGCTCGTAAACCAAGCCGACGACCGGCGTTGGTGGTCAGAGCCCGCGATGCTAACGATGTAGTGGCCGCTCTCAAATTTGCTGCCGATAACGATCTAAAAGTATCCGTACGCGGTGGGGGGCACAACTTCTACGGATTGGCGCTCCGAAAGGGCGGCATGCTGATCGATCTCGGCCAATTGCGATCAATGTCCATCGACGCCCAGTCGGGTATGACTTTCGTGCAGCCGGCAGTCACCAATCTCGAATTTGCCAGGGAGCTTGCCGCCCACAATCTAGCTTTTCCAGTGGGGCATTGTCCGAGCGTGACCATGAGCGGCTATTTGCTCAATGGTGGCATCGCTTTCAATTTGGGCGGCTGGGGCCCGGCCTGTGAAAGTGTCGAAGCTGTCGACCTCGTGCTGGCCGACGGCACTTTAGTGAGAGCGGACAAGGAAAATTATCCGGATCTGTATTGGGCTGCCCGCGGTGCGGGCCCCGGCTTGTTCGCGGTGGCGGTGGGTTTTCATGTGCGCACATACCCGCAGCCGCGTGCCACCATGATCAGTACGTACTTCTGCTCGCTCGACAAAGTTAAGGAGGTGAGCGAGGCTGTTGCCCGCTTTGCCGGAGATTTGCCGGCGCATAGCGAGCTTTTGATCGGACTGATCACAGCACCGCCTTCGGTGGCAGCTGTTTGTGGCAACCGGCAAGGACGAGTATGCGTGGTGCAGGCCGTCGTTTTTGGCGATAGCGCTGCCGAAAGTGCGGCAGCTTTGGCTGTGATGGAAAATGAGCCTCTTTTGAGCAATGCGCTCTCGAAAGACATTAACCATGGCACTAGTCCCGAAGAGCTGCTGCAAGCACATGCGCATATTTTTCCGGCCGATCATCGCTATGAGGTAGAACTTTTCTGTTCCAATGCTCCAGCGGCGGAAGTGCTGACGGCGGTTAAGGATCATGTGCTCCAAACTCCCTCGCCGATATCAATGGCCGCCTGCATTCTGGCTACAGGTAAACGACCGCTTTTGCGTCCGCTGTCGGGCACCGCATTTTCGCTCTCCGGTAATTTGATCGGCGGCTGTTGGACTATCTGGGATAAGTCGGAAGATGATGAGCGCAACATCTCATGGTTCAAAACTATGACCGCATTGCTGCGTCCTTTCACCGTCAATCATTACATAGGTGAAACCGACATAGTGGATGAGCCGGCTCGCGCCGAGCGATCCTTCAAGCACGAACACTGGCACCAACTGCAGCGGCTGCGCGCAAAATACGATCGCGATGGACGTTTTTTCGATTTCGCGCAGGGCTTAGCCTGAGCATCGGCATCTGCTGCTCGCGGACTCAAGCGTCAACCGGCACGAATACTGCGCTTCTATCTCCCAACGTGACGAATTAAATCCTGGTGGCCACTGGTTGGACAGGAACAAGCTGAGCAAGAATGCAACTAAGTGAGTAGCTGAACAGTCGAGCGGTTGCACCTATGGCAAAGATTCTTTTGGTCTGTGATGGTGATTGGTCCATTTGGTTGACACCGCACCTGCAAGACGCGGGACACAGCTGTGATCACGTATCCTCTGGATTTCGGGCGTTCGACGTTTGCAAAAAAGGCGGCCACGATCTGATGCTGATGGGCTGGCAGCTTGCCGATGCAAGCGGTCGCTGCATTTTGGTTCGATACCGCGCGGTGGGAGGCACCATGCCGGTGTTCGTCTTGACGGCCAGTGATTGCTTGCTATCGAAGGTGCAGGCGCTGGATGAAGGCGCCGATGATGTGCTTGCCTTTCCTCCACACGAGATGGAGCTGAAAGCCCGCATAGCGGCTCTGACCAGAAGGTTCGGCGGCCATGCTGCGCGCATGCTGGAGGTGGGTGAGCTCAGGCTCGACGTGGCCGGTGGCAAGCTATTCAAGAACGATCGCGAAATCCAATTGCTTTCGAAGGAATATAAGTTGTTGGAATTCCTGATGCGGCACCAAAACCAGAGCTTCACGGCCGAGGCAATTATGGAAAGACTCTGGAAATCCGACGCGGCTCAATCGACGGATACGGTGCGCACGCACATCAAAACACTGCGACAGAAATTGGGTGACACCAACAACAGTAATATAGTTACGCGTCGGGGACTGGGCTATGCCTTCGTCACGACCATGCAGCTGCAACGTCAATCGGCCTGAACCGCCGATGGTGGCAGGCGAGATCACTCTACAATTTTATCCCCGTTTCACTTTCATTTCACGTTGAGAAAATAGATTGGAAGAGAAGGGGAGCCCAGGGGAACCGGCCGAATTACTTGGTTATATGAGGATCCTATGCGCCTCTTCAATTTTGACTTGTTCGTAAAAAAGAATGCCGACGCGGAGAACGACATTACACGCTCTCGGCTGTCCGGCATGCGCGCTCATTCCGAAACCAGAAACTTCGATGGGGCATCCGGTTTCATGGAACGGGTACGGGGAGTGCACACGGAATCGGTGTGCGCTCAGCGGCGCACATCGAAAGATTATTGGTTTGTCCGGCAATCCGAACTTCTCGGTCGGCTCGGACGGAGCGTCGACTCAGGCGCCTTCGCCCATTTGGAACAACCGGACTAAACACCGAGCGCGGCGATCGCGTGGGAGTCAGAATCACATCGTCGGCGGCAAATCACGTTAGGGGGGACGCCTCGTGATTATTAATCTCTTTCACCATAAGCTCGCAACTGAGCCTGTCAATTTAGATGGAAGCCAACGCTCGCGGCTGACCAACATGCGTTTGGCGAAGGAAAAACGCCAGGCTGCTGCCGCGTCTGTCACTCATTATTGTGACTCGTATGAGCGCAGCGACAGATTTCTCGATCGTGTCCGAGCTTTTGAACATTTGCATGGCCGCGCATTTCGCCGCAAAGCTATGCAGTACTGGTTCCAACCGGAGGCCGACACTTACAGCTGCCTGTTCGAAAACGTATTCACCAACACGCTGTCACACTTGGATGCCCTGGCGTCGGCCGGCTATGACAGCCTTCTTGAAGCAGAGCAGCGCTGGGATGATATGCCTGAAAAACAGATCGAGACCTTCAGGGGCGGCTTCTGGATTGGTGACGGAGGGTCTGGGCAGCCGCTGGCACTTCCGGGCGAAGCGACTCGCCCATTTCTGGCCATTGAGAGGAAAGACTGATGAAAAGCCGGGCGAGAAAATTCTGTTGTCGTTCTCAATTAGGCACCAACATAGTTGAATTCGGCGGCGCTCTTATGATCGGCTTGCCGCTGATCATGGCTATGCTTTACGGCATTGTCGAATGCAGCATGTTGTTCGCCATTCGCACCAACCTCGACAATGCCACCAGGCTGGCGGCGCAACTCTTGATCAATGACTATGAGAGTTCAGGCAGTGTGAGCAACGGCACTGCCACCAACTTGCCCGGCACCTATGCTTTCGACATTGCGGCCGGAATTCCCGGCTACTACTTCGTTCACAAGTCTGCCAAGCAATTCACCTGGACCTGGTCGGTCAACTCGAGTCCGAAGACTGTCACAGTCAGAGTTGCCTATCCGACCACGCAATTCGGCGTCAACGGTTTGCTGCCTTTCCCGCATCCGGATCCATTTCATCTGGGAAGCAATTTTCAAATTGCCACCACCGGAACTTTCTCCGCCCCCTAGCAAGAGATATTACATATGAAACGCAACAGACGCACAGCTTGTGGTGCCGCCATCCTGGAATTCGCCGCCGTGATCGTGCTCGGTTTACCACTGGCGATCATGTTTATCTTCATCGGCGTGGAGACGACGCACTATTTTGCCATCAAGTCCGCCATGGATGTCGGGGCCCGTAGAGCCGCCCGCGAGCTTGTAATTGACTACAACAATACCGGCACCATGAACGATGCCGTAGCGTTTCTAACCATGCCCGGTTACATAGTAAACTCAAACCAATTCACCGTCACGTGGGATACGGCATCGCCGCCGGCGTCGGTGAGCGTAAGCTGCAATTATCCTGCCGGCGGTGCGCCGGGGTTGGCACCATTTCCTAATGGGCCACTGAAATATTTGACCGAGGCTTGCCAGTTCTACCTGGGCAACTTGACCATCACCAGTGAATGCACAATGCCTGTTCAGTAAGAGAGGTACACGTATGATCGTCCGTAAAATGTCACGGTCTACAGGATCGGTTGCCACCGTCGCCCTGGTGGCCATGGTGCCTCTGCTCGGAGCGATCGGCGCCGTCGCCGTTGATCTAATGCACAACGCCGACGCCATCGGAGCCTTGCAGCGAGCCACCGATGCCGGCGCACTGGCCGGCGCGCAAGACCTTTACACGTATAAAGGCACGCCGCTCAACTATACTGCCACCATGGCTGATACCAGTAGCCCCGGCTCTAACGAGGACGCGATCAATCACGCGCTTAACGTCGCTAACATGAACGTCGCCGACGGCCATTCGGTGCACACCAACGTTGTGCCGAATGCTACGGTTACGGCCACTCTCAGTCCGATACCGTCGCCCACCCGTTGCACGGTGGATGCCACCATGCCTGTTCACAGTCTGCTCGCCGTCTTGTTCGGCAATACACAGCAGACAATCACCGCTCATTCGGTGGCCGGAATAGGCAAACCGCTCAACAGGATGGGCGGATTTATGCCAATCCTCTTAAGTTCAAACGATAAAGATCCCTCCGGTAGAACCTTGGCTACGACAAGCGCGAATACAATTTTCACTGTTGAGATCAAGACCAACGGCATCTGGATCCTCAACCCCAGCATCAACGACGCACAAGCAATTGATTACATTGCCAACCCGGCGTCGAACCCGCCGGTGAAGGAGCCGGCGGTGACTATCGGACAAACGATCAACTCCGACAACGGCATCAAATCCGCCGGCTCGCAATTTCCACTGGTTTCGGGCATGACGGTATTTTTCCCCGTTACTGCAGACTCGGTGGGCACAGGCACTCCTTCGCACCAGGTGATTGGATTTGTCGGTATGAAGATATCTTCCTTCAGCGCCAAAAACCCTAACCCCAGTTTGACCGGAGTGCTTGTACCGGCAGTCGGGCCGGGAGTAAATACCGGCGGTGCACAAAATCCAGTTTTCTCCAGCTACCCATTCGCCAAACAGGGCGCAACTGTGGACATTGCCCATTTGATTCAGTAGCTCGGTGGTTATGTTCCTTCGCTTAGGGCGCGAGTCAAAAGTTCGAGCAAGGAAATTTCCAGTCCTTGTGCGATGCGCATCGCAGTCAAAAGCGTCAAATTACGTTCGCCCCGCTCGACGTTGCTTACGTACGTGCGGTGTAGTCCGGCGCGTATAGAGAATTGCTCTTGGGTGAGATTGAGTTCGATGCGACGACGCCTTATCACGTCGCCAAATCGCTTGAGGATTGCCACTCCCTGTTCTTCGCTGAGTAAATCAATGGTGCTTCCGTTGTTCATGGTTGTGTTTGAAGTTAGTACTTCTTGCATAAGTTGTTACCGCCGAATCTGTGGGCTAGCCAAGCCGATCCCCACAAAAGCAGTCTAACAACCGAAAAGGTATTTTTTCATGTTGTGAGCGTGAATGATCAGCACGACTTGCGTGAAATTATCGTGAACACGCTGTTTCAGACCACAAATCACACGCTTTTCAGACTAGAGATCACAAATTGTGCGCGCCGCGGATGCAAATTGCATTCCTTACTCTCATCGTGCCCGGGCTCGGGATTGTTACGTGACCGCTGTGGCAGACGCTGTGCCCGTTTACGCCGCCGGCAATCGCTCAGTCGTGAGATTTTTTCACAGATGTGCCAGTCTATGATTGTGACCCTTCAATGGCTTTGCACAGATGGTCGAAAGGATCGCCGGAGATCGTGAAAGCGTTGGACTTTGCGAAGTTGTTGCGCGGTTACGAGGAAAAAGAGGACGAATCAAATCAGGCTTAACGGCTGCGATTCTTATAGAGGATACGATTATGGGAACCTTCACTACACAACAACAGCAAAATTCATGTGTCGAGGGGCCGTGCACGCAGACGCCGGCGCAATCGAACCCGAAGCAGTTGCGCGGCTTTGCAATTTTGGGTGCTGAAAAACGCAAGGAAATCGCTCGCAAGGGCGGCAAGACCGCGCATGCCATGGGCAGAGCACACAGGTTCAGTCGCGAAGAAGCGAAGGTAGCCGGACAAAAGGGCGGACGCGCCAAGCGCACTCCTGAAGGCACTCAGCTCAACTAAACGGTTGCTTGGGGGTACCTGTACTGTTTGTAGGGGCGGCGCATCGCGTCGCCCTTGCTTTTGCTTTTTTACGTCTTGCGGACGATTCGCTTTAACCGGATTCTTGGGACCATAACCTTGTGGTGCTCAAGTGAGGTGAGCCATGAGAGTTTTAATCGCCGTCGAAGACGAGATATACGCAAAAGCGATTGTTGATTTTGTCGCTGCGCATCGCTGGCAACCGGGCACCATTTTCAAAATCGTGCACGCCGTTGAGCCTTCTTTTGTGGGCGACCGCATTACTGCTGTTTACGGCGCCGATTTGCAAAATGAGCTTTTGCGCGAACGAACCGATTACGGCCAGCGTCTGGTAGCGTTTACGAAGGAAACTCTTCAATCGAAACTGGATGCAAGCCCGCCCATTGAAACGAACGTCAGCATCGGGCGTGCGCACTATGTGATTCTCGATGTCGCGCAAGCATGGAAGGCGGACATGATACTGCTTGGATCGCACGGACGCACCGGCTTCTCGAAATTCCTGCTCGGGAGCGTTTCAATGGCGGTCCTCTCACATGCCGATACTTCCTGCGTAATCGTTCGCTTGCCGGCAAGAGCCAAGGAAGAAAGCTCCAAGGCAAAGGAAGAGGCGAGGCCGGTTGTGAAGGCGACGGCGATTAAAGTCTAGAGTTTGGTTGACACCAAGGCTTAGAAGAGGTCGCCGCAGGCGGCCTCTTCGATTGGGCTGAACAGCGGCTCAAGCATGAAGAAAAACGGCGGCGCAGCAGCAATTGATTCCCAAAAAGCCCAAAGTGACCGTCGTTTCCAACGGTCGCTAATGGGTTTCTCTCTCCGAAACCGTTTAATCTGCGATTACAGCCAATCGCAATAGCTAATTTGGGGGAAGGGCTCAGGGGGCGGGCGAAATGGTTTCTGCTTACAAAACCTACTTTACGGGCCAATTCTGACAAAATCTTGACTAACAAATTAAACCGGCCCATTTAATGTTTCTCCCGTAGGGTCAGACGACTGTCACCGGCACTCCTGGGCGGGATTCTTCCAGTTAACGGCTTCCCAACTTAAAGAAGAAGGCACCATTGCCGGTGCCTTCTTCTTTTGCTGGTCCGTTGGTTGATTTAACCCAGGTGCGTCTTGTTCCAGAACACGTCCTTGATCGCTTTCGACGAGTTGGACTCGGCGCTGATCATGACGGTAGCCGGAGCAAACAGGAACACGCCGTCACCGATGCGCTGCTGGTGTCCGTCGATCGCATGCGTTGCGCCCGAGAGGAAATCGACGATGCGCTGGGAGTTTTCGTTGTCCAGCAAGTTCAGATTGAGCAGCACGGACTTCCGACCGCGCAGATGCTCAACGATTTCCATCGACTCTTCAAAGGTGCGTGGCTCGATCACCATCACTTCGCTGGCGGCAGCGGCGCTCGGGTGTCCTACCACCTTGTTATCGGTGTTGGGGATAAACTTCGGCGTGCGCGCCGGCTCAACTGCCTTCGGGTCTACCGCGTACTGACCGTTGGTGGCATAAATATCGTCCGTGGTTTCGAACAGATCTTCGAAGTCTTCCTGGTCGTAATTGTCTCCAGGGCCGAACCAGAAGCTCTTAAATTTTGCAACTAAACTCACTACTTCCTCCTTTTTATTCCTTACCTTCGGCACCATGCGCACCACCACAGGGAGCCGAGCCAAATACTTTTCGAAGCTACGATGGACGTGGCAGCACCTCGCTTCCATCGCCAAATATTGCTCTGCCAAGCCTAATCATGGTCGACCCGCAGTTGACCGCTTCCTGCCAGTCCTGCGTCATGCCCATGGATAATTCATTGAGGGTAATGCCATAAGTGTTTTGCAATTCGTCGCGCAAATCGCGCAGCCCGCAGAAACACGTATGCCAGGTGGAAGTGTCTTGCACCTGCGGGGCCATGGTCATCAGCCCCTGAATGCTTATGCCCTTCAGTTGCAGCAAACTGCTGAATTCCTTACGAAGCTGCTGCGGCTCGAATCCGGACTTAGTGGGATCTGCCACCACTTTTACTTGAATCAGAACCGGTTGTTGAATGTCGCGTTTTTCTGCCTCTTGCGAAATCTCTTCGGCCAAGCGCAGCGAATCGACCGAGTGAATCAAATTGAAGCGTCCGACTACTTTCTTTACTTTGTTGGTCTGCAGGTGGCCAATCAGATGCCAACGAATTTTATCCGCCATGTGTGGTGGCATGTTTTGCTGTTTATCCAGCGCGTCTTGCACTCGATTCTCACCAAATTCGGTGACACCGTATTTGAAGGCCTCCGCCATCGATTCGAGGCCGACATTCTTGGTGACAGCAACGAGTGTAACCGGCGCGGAGCCAAGCTTTTCTCTGATGCCGGCTAAATTGGAAGCCACGTTCATGCCTTTCTGAGCAACGAGAAGCATAGAAATTTGATCACGCCAAACAACGCCTACTATAAGACTCTCAAATGATGAATTTGTCAAGTCTGAAACGGATTTTTCCGAAAATTTGTCGAACTAATTTTCGAGCACCAACATCACCTGTGCCAGCGCATATATCGCTGCGGTTTCCGATCGCAAAATTCGCGAACCAAGCGAAACTGGCTTCACGCCTTGCTTACACGCCAGGTCGACTTCCTCGTCGGTAAACCCGCCTTCCGGTCCGACGATTAATTCGATGGTTGCATCGGCGGTGCCTGAAGAAAAAGTTTTTTTGCAATTCGATGCGGACAATATATCTTTTAGTGATTCGGAATGTATCCGCTCCGCGCATATAAACGTGTTATCGATGGTGCCACCGGCGGTGATTGCAATCATGTGATCATCGAATGATCGAGGAGCAACTATATGTGGTATCGTAGCCCGCTCGCTTTGCTCGGCGGCCTCTCGCACGATTGCTTGCCAGCGAGGAAGCTTTGTCGATGTTCCCTTGGCATCGCCGGGATTGATTTTCACCACCGTCCGAGAAGTCAGCAACGGAACGATGGTTGATACGCCGAGTTCAGTCAGCTTCTGTAACGCCCAGTCAAATCGTTCGCCCTTCAGAACGGCCATTGCCACCGTGGCGTGCAGAGGCGGCAGCGGCAGCTCGACCTTTTCTTCTACCTCAAAGCTCAACACTTTGCCGGGCGCGCCGCTGAGCCGGCATTTCCACAGCTTTCCGGTGCCATTGAGCAATTGAAGCTTGGCGCCGTCGCCCAGGCGCAGAACGTTCTTTACCTGGTTCACGACGGCGGGATTGACAATCTCGCACTTCTCGCCCACTTGCAAGTCAAGGGAATCGTTGGCAGTCCGCCGCGTGGGGCGAACGTCTTCGGGCATCAAGAAAAATCGCGGATTATGCATGCAGGCAGCGGTCTTTACATAGCCGATGTTATAATGCCAAGCCTAGTATTCAGCTGACCTGCTCCCCGAAGCCGGTGCTATTCCATCTTAAAAGAACAGTATGGCGGCGGATCGGGCAAAGGTCCAGCTCAAGCAGAAGATAACATGGATTTAAAAGACTGGTTCGCGAACCGGCAAAAACGCCGCCAACAAATTGATGAGGTGAAGACACCTCTGACAACGGAAGAGTATTGCGCGCTCTGGAAGCAGTGTTTTCAGTGCCGCGAGCTTCTCTACACGCGCGACCTGCATTCCAATCTCAACGTCTGTCCCAAGTGCCAGTACCATTTTCGTGTCGGTGCCGAGTTGCGCATCGAGCAACTGCTCGATCCCAACACATTTGTCGAGCTGGACGCCAACTTGCAATCGGCCGATCCGCTCGGCTTCGTCGATACCGAGCCTTACCCGCGGCGCCAGCAAGAGGCGATGCGCAAGTCCGGTTTGAAAGAAGCGATCATCACGGGCACCGGGAAAATCGAAGGACAGCCGGCGGCCGTCGGTGTGATGGATTTCGATCATTTCGGCGGCTCCATGGGCTCGGTGGTCGGCGAGAAAGTGGCGCGCCTGATCGAGCATGCCGAACTCAAACGGATGCCCGTAATTCTTATCAGCAGCAGCGGTGGCGCGCGCATGCAGGAAGGCATTTTGAGTCTGATGCAGATGGCCAAAACCAGCGCCGCTCTCAAGTCCTTCGGCGATGCCGGATTGCTCTACATATCTATTCTTTCCGAGCCGACTTACGGCGGTGTAACCGCAAGTTTCGCCATGCTCGGCGACATCATTATTGCTGAGCCGGGTGCTCGCATCGGGTTTGCCGGACGACGGGTCATCGAACAAACGATCAGGCAAAAATTGCCTGCTGATTTCCAGACCGCTGAATACTTATTGAAACATGGACAGGTGGACATGGTCGTCGAGCGCTCGAATTTGCGCAACACCTTGTCCGCTCTAATAGACTTGCATACGCGCACCGAGCAGGAGCAAGCGCGCCCAGCCAAAGGCGCCGGCTCTGCCCAGAAAGCCATCACCACGAGATAGAAAATGCCACCAGTCGAGCGCAAAATAGTCCCTCTCGAATTCGAAAAACCGCTGGCTATGTTGGCCCAGCAGATTGAAGCGCTGGAGAAGCAGTTGGCGGAGAGCCAGAGCCCCGATCTGGACGTTGATTTGCAACGGCTGCACGAACAATATGACGTATTGCGGAGGTCTTTGTACTCAAACTTGCGCCCATTCGATCACCTGGCGTTGGCTCGCCACGAACAAAGGCCTTATACAAAAGATTACTTCCAGCGCTGGGATCCAAGCTGGATCGAATTGCATGGAGACCGCAAAGGCGCCGACGATCCGGCCATGGTTGGCGGATTTGTTCGCCTGTCCGATGATTTGAAAGTGCTCGCAGTCGGGATTCAAAAAGGCCGCACGCTGCGCGAACGGCAGGCATGCAATTTCGGCTGCCCGCAACCCGAGGGCTATCGCAAGGCATTGCGCCTCTTTCAACATGCTGATAAATTCGGCATGCCCATCGTCACCTTGATCGATACGCCGGGCGCTTATCCCGGGATGACCGCGGAAGAACATAATCAGTCGCAGGCAATTGCGCTGAATTTATACGAGATGGCCGGGTTGACGGTGCCCGTGGTGGCAGTGATCACAGGCGAAGGCGGGTCCGGCGGCGCGTTAGCGATCGCGCTGGCAAACCGCGTGCTAATGCTGGAACACTCCGTTTATTCCGTAATCTCGCCTGAAGGTTGCGCCTCGATTCTCTGGCGTTCATCCGATAAAGCAGCGGATGCTTGCACGGCGATGAAGATCACCGCGCGCGAAATTAAGGAGCTCGGCGTAGCCGACGAAGTGATTGGCGAGCCGCTAGGCGGAGCGCACCACGATTACGATGCCGCCGCTACCACCCTGAAGCAAGCTCTGATCCGCCACTTGCGCGACTTGCAACGCATGACCCCGTTCCAACTCCGCGAAGACCGCCAGAACAAATACCGCAAACTCGGCGCCTTCGTCGAAAGCTAAAGATCCGGATTGTCACCGATGGCTGCGCGGATTCCTTTGACAATTTCCCACATGAATTTGTCGGAGAGGATCGGACCGAGCGGTCCTTTGGGATCGAGGCACTGCTTCTCGATGTTGCTTACCAGGTCGCAGCGAGCGAAACAATCCTGAGGTAATCCGCCTTCGCCTTTGCGGATGAATTTGTGAAGCATTGGATATGGGTTCGTCAATCCAGTGCTGCACGGAACGACGATCACGCTATCCCAGTGGCGGTTACGTGGGTTCGTTGAAACAATGACCACCGGACGGGGCAAGTGAGGATCATTTGAAATTATCGGATTTTGTCTGGCCCACCAGATCTCGCCTCGGCGCGGTGAATTGTCGGTTGGCTCAGATCTGCGAGGATCTCGTTTGCTTATTCCCACTTACGTCTCGCTGACTGGGTAGTGGTGGCATTCCAACTTTTCGCGTCCGCGTTCATCTCTTTGGCTGCGGTGGCAAAGTAAGTTTCTTCGTCCTGTTCAGCTTGAGCGCGCAACCAGAGTTCTATGGCTTCCTCTACGGCGTCACTGCGGTTGAGTTTGAGTTTGGCCGCGCGTTTGTCCAACAGCTCGACTAAATGCTGTCTGACGCTGGCTGTGAACTTGCTTTTGCGGTGGCTAAGATTACGCATTGGATGCCTCTTTGGATTCCATTTTGTCATACCACTCGGCATCCGGTCAAGAACCCTTCTGCTGAGCTTTTGCCGGCACTCGTTAAGCGGGCTGCCGCCCGCCGCTACGGCATTTGCATCTGATGCAATTTTTGTAGTGCGGGCTAAGCCCGCGGGTACCAGGAAGCACGCCGGATGCGTGCGTTGCCAGACAAAGATTAAGAGGGGCGGCATTTGAATGCCGCCCCCGACGTTTGGGAGAATGTCGGTCCTGCCAAACGAAGCTTTTAGCGAAGCACTAGATCGGCTGTCATCTCGCCCGAATCCATCATTTGCTCGAGCATATCGGCCGCTTCACCGGCGCGCGAGCGGTTGTTGACGCCGCGCGTGCCCGAGAAGACGATGTATTCATGTCCGTCTTTGGTATCGAAGGCGATACCAATATTGGGACTAGCATCGAAGCTGCGTACCTTAATTACATCGGACAACTGGCACCGTTTGTTCGGAATGTCGATGCGCAATTTGGCCGGAATTTTCAATTCGAAAGTTGTTTCTGCGGGTTTGCCGTCTTTGAAAAGGGTGAGAACTTCGGTGACCTGCTTCAGAATCAGCATGCCTGTGCCCATGTGAACCGCGAGGTTCACATCCTTTTGCTGGCTCGTGTGATTGGTGAAGGTATATTTTTCGCGCGTGATTATGCCGTTTTCCCAGCTTTGTTCGCGACGGGTGACGCTGAGCATTTGTTGGGGACCGCTTGGTGTGTCCGCTGACAAACGCAGGGGTGAGAAGTAGGTTTCGCTCTTGAAGGTGAGCTTGCCTTTGTTCCACATGACGAATAGTTCTTTGTCGCGTTGTGTTTCGCGCTTCCAGATTTCGCCATTGGCTAGTTTGACCAGTTCGAAATTATTGTGATGGTGCGTTTGGATGGAGACGCCCGTGGCCTTGTTTGTATGGATGTGCAATCCGTTCAATCGCTCTTCAATGAGCACTTCGCCGCGCGAAAAGAACAACGTGCCATCTTTTTCCAAATGCGCCTTTTCCGGCTTGCTCCACATGCCGAAACGCTTTACCAGCAAGTCGCCGGTTTCCTCATCGAAGGCGTATTCGCGCTTGCAACGCAATGCATCGCAAGTTTTGATGATCTGTCCCTGTTCGTTGCGCGTAATGGAGCTGCCGTCGGGCATCATTTCCATGCGAGCGCCATTTTTGAGATTTTGGACGTGGGCTTCGCCACGTGTCACTCCGGTTGAGCCCAGAACCGTGACCTGATGCTCTTCTTCCATATCGACCAGTGAATTGAGAATGATTCTTTTGCGGGCCAGGCTGCCATCTTGCAGACTCTTATCCTGGGCCGTAGCTGAGCTACTGTGGTCACCAAATAGCTTGAGTAGGCGTGCTAAGACCATCGCGGGGGACCTCGCTGTTCAGAAACGTATTAGTCAAGACCGACACGTACATCAAACAGCAAAGCCGGGCTTCGGGCTATGCGGATAACCGCAAAAACATTCCCGCGAACATTAAATCGAAAAACGATGTGACTTATATTTCACTTCGTGCCGGCCGCATGACGCCATTTCCTGAGGTTCAGGCGCACCTCATCGTCGTCCTTATCGTCGCCCGAAATCTGCTCAAGCAGCGCCACCGCCTGCTTGTAGTGTTTAGCCTTGGCTTCTTTGCGGGCCAACTTTAAATATACGGCGTTGAGGTTGGTCATGTCGGCATCTGTCATCTTGCCGTCTTTTTTCCGCTTTTCCAAAACCGTCTTGGCTTGATCCAATTTATTGGCCGCGATCAGCGCATCGACATCGCCCTGGTCGGAGGCAGCCGGCGCGGGCTTGCCGGACGACAAATGCAAGTTCTGCTGAAGCGTGGCGTTGAGTCCTGGCGATTTTACGAGATAGAACAGCGAGGCGAACAATCCTATAGTAAGGAAAAGAGGAAACGCTTGTTGCAGCAGTCCGACCGCCCGCATGCCGAAGCTGACGCCGCGGCGCATTTTGCGCTTCGGTATGGCACTATGGGAGGAACGGCTGCGCCGGCTATTTAATTCCGAGGTGGCGTTCTGTACGGTTTTTCTGACCAGCTCCGGATCCACTTGCGGCACGCCGCCCTCGTCGAGACGCGGGTCGAACTCGCCTGAGCCTTCCTGGGCCAGCCGCTTTTGCAGCGCGCGTGCCACCACGTTTTTTACTTCCGCTTCAGTGATGCTGCCGCTGGTGTCGCTCAAAGAGCCTGTTGTCCATTCACGTTCTTGCGCTTGCTGTCGGACGGGTGCTGCGGCTGGCACCGCATTCGGTGGCGCGCTCGCTGCCGTTTTTCCGACGAGCGCGTCGAAAAAGTCCAGTGCCGATTGATAACGGTCGTTGGGATTTTTGGCCAGTACTTTCTGTATTACGCCTTCGAGATAATTGGGAAACGTCAAGTCGGGGCGGATTACGCGCAAGGAAGGTACGGGATCTTTGACGTGGCTGGTCATAACTCCGTAAATATCTTGTCCGCTGAACGGCACCTTGCCTGTGATCGTTTCGTAGAGCACGATACCCAGCGAGTAAATGTCGCTGCGATGATCGACGCGGTTGTCGTCGCATTGCTCGGGAGACATGTAGGTGGGGCTGCCGCAGACGGTGCCGGTCTTAGTAATCTTGCCGATCGTATCGTCTTGCTCTTGTAGGAAGGTGGCAATGCCGAAATCCACGACTTTGACGTTGACGCCTTTGTCCGTGTACTCGAGCATGATATTTTCCGGCTTGATGTCGCGGTGCACGACACCGCGCTTGTGCGCCTCGGCAAGAGCATCGCAGACTTGCTTGAAGATGGTCATCGCCTCATCCAGAGGCAGATAGTCGCGCTGCTTCAGGATTTCGGCCAGACTGGCGCCGCGCAGTAAATCCATGACGATGTATGGCTGACCGCTTCCCAGCACGCCGTAATCGTAGAGAGTAGTGATGTTCGGATGGTTGAGACGGCTGGCTGCTTTCGCTTCTTTATGAAAGCGCTTGATCGATTCCTCGTCCGATACGAGGTAGCCGTGTAAGACTTTTACAGCCACTTCTCGGCCGATCAGCTCTTGCGTTGCCTTGTAGACTACGCCCATCGAGCCTTTGGCGATCATGGAATCGATGCGATAACGGTCTTGAATCAACTTGCCGATTAGCTGATCTTTACCAAGCGGCACCAGCTTGGAATAGTCCTTCGGACAAAGCTCCTGCTCGTCTTCGAATTGGAAGTTGCAAACAAGACAAAGTTTCATACTGGCCTTATGGTACCGGCGCTAACTTCGTACCCACATCGGACTGCAACAAATCTTGCACTGGTGTTACACGCTTAAGGACTGAAGCGGCATATGGGGTTAAGCTATTGGCAGCGTGTAGGGCGATGCAGGGTCGAGCAGCTTTGCTGCACAGAGCCCCTCGGATGCAGGCTGCAGAAGGAATCCAGAGAGTTGAAGAAAAACGACAAGTCTGAGAAATCAGAAAAACACAAGATGCACATGGCGCTGGGGTTGATGTTCCTCACCGTGTTCATCGACCTCATCGGCTTCGGCATTATCATTCCGGTTTTGCCGCTTTACGCCAAAGAGCTTCACGCCGACGGGCTCATCATCGGGCTTTTAGGCATGTCCTACTCGCTGATGCAATTTTTCTTCGCTCCCTTCTGGGGACGATTGTCCGATAAGTTCGGGCGCCGGCCCATCCTGATGATCAGCCTCTGCGCATCGGCGGTCGGTTATCTCATCTGGGGCTTCTCGGGCGCCTTTGCCCAGTACACATTCGCCGGCATGTCCGGCGCGCTGTGCATGCTGTTTCTCTCGCGTCTGGTGGCCGGCTTCGGCAACGCCAACATGGCTGTGGCTCAGGCTTTCGTGGCCGACGTTACACCTGAGGAATATCGCTCGCAGGGCATGGGCATGATTGGAGCCGCATTCGGACTGGGTTTCGTGCTTGGCCCGGCCATTGGCGGCATCGCCAGCTGGTTGGGCATGCATCCCAATAATCTCGGTTTCATCGCGGCATTTTTCAGTGTGGCCGATCTGATTTTCACGGCTATTTACCTGCCCGAGCCGGAAGTGCACAAAGGGAAGGCGCACAACATCTTCGAGTTAGGAGCCGGCTTTTACTTCGAGACTTTGTTCAATCCCCGGTTATTCGTTCCGCTTTTGATTCTGTTCATCTCAACTTTTGCCTTTGCCAATATGGAGATAACGCTGGTTCTGCTCACCAGCAAGTATTTCGGCTACACCATCCGCGACAACAGTTTGATGTTCGTTTATATCGGCGTGCTCATCGTCCTTGTACAGGGTGGTTTGATCCGCAGGCTGGCGAAGAAATATCCGGAAAAACCATTGATTGGCATCGGCACCTTGCTTGTGGCCGGCGGGCTTTTTCTAACGCCCGCTACGCACAATCTCGGAATTCTCTACGGGGCGCTAGCGCTTTTGGCTGTTGGCTCCGGCATCAATAATCCGTCATCGAGCAGTCTTGTTTCCAAGTTGGCCGATCCCACTCGGGTCGGCGGCGTCATGGGAGTAAGCCAGTCGATGTCGACACTGGGGCGTATCCTCGGACCGATCGCCGGCGGTTATCTCTGGCAGCAATTTGGACCGAGCAGTCCTTATCTAGTGGGCGGATCCTGCATGGCTGCGGCATTCCTGCTCAGTTTCAGCTTGCCCTTGACCAAGACGCTCGCTGATGCGGCTAAAACATCCCAAGCAGCCCCAGCCACAGAAGTCAAGAGCGGGGAGGGGTCCGAGGCCACCCCCGCAGTTCAGTAGTCTTCTGGCTACAGGAGGGCACTCAGCGGCGATTTTATCGTCGGTTGTCAAACAACCACAAATGGACCAAACCAGCAACCTGTGATGGATAGACCCTATCCGGCCTGGTCGATATGCACTTTATAAGCATATTGCCTACTGGATCAGGCCGGGATACAATGCATCGCTATTGCTGGAATTTTAGATACAGTTTATATTTAACTTAACTGGAATCTAATCAACCGTGAAACTGCAGCGAAAGCTGCTTTGAGTCGCTCCCCGCGAGCCGATTCTTGAAGATACAAATGGACACTGATATGGCAGAACAAGACAAAACAAACGTACAAGAAAGATACAAAGAAGAATACAACCGCTACAAGAAGCAAGTCGACAAGACTAAAAACGAGAAGAAAAAAGTCGCCTGAGTAAGGTGCAAAAGGAAAAATCTTGTGTGAACTGGTGCAAGCCGGTTCTTTTCCTTTTTAAGGGACAAGGAAGGCGCGTTGCCTCGCCCCCTACAAACCCCTGCATCTGCTAGGCTTTCTAGCAAAGGCAGCCGGTGAGAAAGCTGGACAAGATTCCGACAATGAGCGAGCCCCACGATTTCCATTCTGATCACTCGGACTTTTCGCCAGGTTTCGAACAGATTCGGCGAAAATTTTGGAACGAGACGGAAATCGAAGAAGCGCTGCTTATGTACGATCTGGAATGCGCTCAGGCGCATGTGCGCATGCTTGGTGAAACGGAAATAGCAGACAAGCAAGCTGCTAAATCGGTGATCGAAGCGCTCGAGCGCATGAAAAACGAGGTGGCCGAAGGCAAAAGCTATGTCGGACCCGAAGATGTCGACATTCACGCCGGCATGGAACGGCGGTTGCAAGAGCTTGTCGGTGATGCCTCGGCGATCGTTCGCATCGCCAAATCGCGCAACGATCAAATTGCCACCGACATCCGCATGTGGTTGCGTGATGCACTGACGGAAATTTTCGATGGTCTAATCGAAACCAGACGGCTGCTTTTGGCCCTGGGGAAACGCGACATCGACGTCGTGATGCCCGGGTACACTCACATGCAACCGGCGCAGCCTATACTTCTGTCGCACTGGTGGCTGGCCAACGAAGCTCGCTTCCGTCGCGATTTCGATCGCTTGGTCGAATTCTATAAGCGACTGAACGTGCTGCCGCTGGGCGCCAACGTGCTGGCAGGCACGGTTGAGCCTATAGATCGAAAGATGGTGGCACGCTTCCTGGAATTCGATGACGTCATAGAAAATAGCCTGGATGCCGTCTCCGATCGTGACTACGTCATCGAGTTTGCTGCGGTGGCTTCACTGTTTGGGGTGCACGTTTCGCAAATGAGCGCCGATTTGCTGCTCTGGGCCACGCAGGAATTCGGCTTCGTCAAGCTGCAAAAACGTTTTGTGGTGCGCACGCAAAGACTGCCCTACAAGCGTAATCCCGAGCTGCTGGAAATTCTGCGATCGCGGCCTTCGTTGTTTTACGCGCGTTTAATAGAATTCATCAGCGAACTCAAGGCATTACCTTCCGGATACAGTCAGGATTTGCAGGAGTGCTTGCCCGGTTTGTTTGAAATGGTCAGCAATTTGAAGTTCATTCTCGACCTTGTGGCTGCGCTTCTGGGCGGACTTGATATTGATGCCAAACGCATGCGGGCAGTGGCTTGCTCTGATTTGATGAATTGGAGCAATGCAGTTGCGTATTTGACGAGTAAAGGTGTCGAGGACGAGAGAGCGCAGAAGGTCCTTGAAAATTTGTCTCACTATTGCAAAACGCGCAACAAGTTTCTTTCAGATCTTTCACTTAGCGAGTGGCAACAATTTTCGCCCGTATTCGACCATGACGTCTATGAACACGTCACTATGGAAGAATCCGTGGGCGCTTACTGCTCTTTCGGCGGTAGCTCGAAGGATCAAGTCGAAGTGGCCCTTAATCGTTCAAGTGAAGCTTTACAAGCCGATCTCAAGCGCATACCGGGCCGATCGAAAAAACCTGTTGCCAGCGCGCAGCAACTATAATTAGGTTTGTCGTATCGAGGAGTCCACAAACGCATGAAGGCGATGGTGTTGGCCGCCGGCGTCGGATCGCGCTTAGAGCCGCTGACGAATCAAGTTCCTAAACCGATGGTGCCGATTGGCAATCGTCCGGTTATGCAGCATATCGTGGCGTTGCTCAAGCAACACGGTATTACTGAGATAGCATCCAACCTGCATTACTTGCCGGATCAAATCAAAGAATATTTCGGCGATGGATCAAAATTCGGCGTCCATTGGCGCGGACATCTGGAAGAAGAGCTCAGTGGAGATGCAGGCGGTGTGCGCGTTTGCAGAGAATTTTTGAGCGACGGCACCTTCATCGTACTGATGGGAGATTTGCTCACTGATTGCGATCTCTCGGCAGTAATCGCCAAGCATAAAGAAAAGAAGTCCCTGGCAAGCATAGCCATTAAGCAGGTAGAAGACGTCAGTCATTTTGGCGTCGTGGTCACCAATCAAGGCGGGTTTATCGTCGGATTTCAGGAAAAGCCGAAGCCCGAAGAAGCGCTCTCCAACTACGCTTCCACCGGCATCTACGTGCTCGAGCCGGAAGTGTTTCAACATATTCCCGACACGGGGGCTTATGGATTCGGCCGCCAACTCTTTCCGACCCTTGTCCAAAAAGGGCTTCCGGTGTTGGGTGTGCCTATCGATCAGTATTACTGGTCGGATGTGGGCACCATTAACCAATATCGTCTATCGAATTTCGACGCCCTGGCCGGGCGCGTGAAGATTGGCTTGCCGGGCGCCAAGAAGCCCTTCGGCTATGCCGATGAATCAGCGGCGATCGCACAAGATGTGCGCATCGAAGGAAAGCTTTTAATTGGCAAAAACAGCAAAATCGAGAGGGGCGTGCGCATCAAAGGACACGTTTTGATCGGCGACAATTGCTTGATTGGCCCCAACACTGAGCTCGAAAACACCATTGTCTGGTCCGATTCAACCATCGGGCGGGAAGCGATCTTGCGCAATTGCGTGGTCGGTTCGCACTGCACCGTCGGTGATGGCGCCCAACAAAATGAAATAGCCTCCGTTCCCTTGTCCCCCCAATTGCTGTAAAGCAATTACACGTCAAGGAAATGGAGGCTAAATTGGAGGCGACCCCCGCCCCTCCTTAAATCTATGCGCATTCCTCCTGGTCTTGAGCTGCTTTCCAGATTTCCATCCACAACCAGATATGGAATGGATTCAAATCCTGGTCTGTATTTTCTAGAGGCTCAAGCAGCATCAACCATGTATGAGGATTCGGAAAGCGTTTAGCTAAGTCATAGCAATCCGCCATCCACAAAACTGGCTGTTCTTTTTTGTGTTTTGTCAGCGTAGCCATGGGACTTTCCTCTCAGAAACACCAGGTTTCCCTGGTACTGACTTTTTACCCACTGACAACTGACCTAAACCGACAAAATTTGGTCGCTACTTTACAAATCTCGGCGTGGTGCGGCTTTCCGGACACGATTTGTACTTAACTTCCGAAAATTATCCGGGCGGCCAACCGAGCGCACGGCCACCTAAGACATGAATATGCAGATGGTCGACTGTCTGCCCGCCGTCGGTGCCGGTGTTAACTACGACTCGAAAACCGTTTTCCAGTCCTTCATTATTTGCAATATCTCTGGCTACTTGAAACAAGCGACCAAGCGCGTCGGCATCTTCGAATTCGGCGATGTTGCGTACATGCTGTTTCGGAACAATCAGCACGTGCGTCGGAGCTTGGGGATTGATATCGCGAATGACCACGTAATCATTGCTCTCTTTTACAAGTTTGCTGGGAATCTGTTTATCAACGACTTTGCAGAAAATGCAATTCGAATCTTTTTGTGGAGCCACAGGCCCTCCTGAGCTGAATAACGGCGGCATGTCATGCAATATTGCCGCTTACCTGATGGGAAGTCCGGAAACAGGTTTAGTTTATGCTACTTTGTGGATTGGCCCAGATGTCTCCTTTTATTAGGGGTCTGATTTTTACCTGGCCATCATTGAAGGAAAAGTGAGCATGACTCTCGATACGAATCTTCTGCCGAAGATATTACACATGCAGAAGACCCTGTTTTCTTCGTTGCGTCTCAAGGACGTACTGGACAATGCAGTTTCGCAGCTGTCGCAGGTTGCCGGGGGCGCCAAAGTGGCCATTTTCCTCTCGGACAACGACAGCCTTTCCTTAAAGTTGATGTCATTGGGTGGGTACCAGGCAGCCACCGCTGAAAACTTGCGTGTGGTGCCGTTTACTGCCGAATCTCTGCTGAAATCCGTAGTGCAGCGCCGGCAACCGGCGCTGGCGCGTAACGCCCAGGAAGCCCCTGATTTGAGCGCGGCAGTGATGCAGCGCGAGCAGAGCCAGGGGCAAATCGGACTGCCGCTCATCGCCAGCAACCTGCTGGTTGGAGCGGTGCTCCTCGATGTTAATGACCCGCAGCTGCTGCAAATGGTGGACGTTCTAAAAGATGTCGCTGACCTGGTTGCACTGGCTGTAGGCAACTCCATTTTGTTTGGCCGCAGTGAATACGAGCGCGAACGTCTAGGAACGCTCTATAAGACCTCTGTGGCACTTTCGGGAAGCTCGTTGAAGACGGCGGAGGTGCTGCAAATTACCGCCGATACCGCGCTTATTCTGGGCAATACGCCGCATTGCGCTGTTCTGGTGTTCGACCAGCAGCAGCAGCGTTTTCATGTGGCCGCCTTTAAGGGCTTGGACGGCAACAGCCTCAACGAATTCAACTTGGGGGTGACCTCGACGATTGCCGGCAATGCCATCGTCTCCGGACGCAGCGAGTACGTGCCCGACGCCGACCGCTACCAGCATCAGCTGCCGCGGGCCAGCACCGGCGCCAATTTCGGCTCTGTGCTGGCGGTTCCTTTGAGCCATGAGACTGAGCCGCTAGGTGTAGTCTGCCTGTTTTCTACCGAACAACGCGGCTTCCATCGCGAGCAGCTCGAGCTTTTGGAATCATTGGCTCAACAATCTTCCAACGCTTTGCACGTGGCGCTCACGCATGAGTCAGCTACCGCGCAGTCGATTCAGGATGCCCATACCGAGCTTTATAACCGCTGGCACTTTGAAGATGCCCTGCAGAAAGAAATTGAGCGCTCGCAGCGCCACAAGCGCGAGATGGCGGTCGTGCTTGTGGATATCGACCATTTATCGCGGGTTAACGACTTGCTCGGGCACGAGAAAGGCGATCAGGTGATCAAACACGTGGCCAAGGTCCTCAAAGCCAGCCTGCGTGATATCGACGTGCCCTGCCGTTACGGCGCCGAGGAATTCGCTTTGATTCTGCCGGAAACCAGCAGCCAGGCGGCCTACGACGTGGCTGAGCGCTTGCGCCAAACTATGCGCAACGAAACGGTTCCCGGCATCGGTATGGTTACGGTTTCCCTTGGGTTGGCCGCATTTCCGGCCAATGCCGAGAATGGGTCGGACTTAATGCGCGTTGTCGAAGAAGCGTTGGATGTAGCGAAATTTGAAGGAAGAGATCGCGTAAAAGTATGCGGCTCAGGAGCACCGGTAGTCACCGGTCGCATACCCTGGGAAGAGCTCGTGCGCCAGGCGAAGCTGGCTGTGGTAAGCGAGCGCCAGTCGCGGCTCAACAACAGGCTCAACCCGCCATCGGAAAGCGGATACGCTCCCTGGATGCGCGCGACGCCTGGTTGGGGCGCCAGAAAGAAGGACTAGGGTTTCCTACCCCAAAATTCGTTCGGGCGATCATTAAGAAAAAACGCAACCCGGGGCGGGTTGTTCATTTCGGCCGCTAATCTATCTCTCTGTAGAGCGTCTGTCGTATTTACGGATCTTGGATCGTGAGTGCGCGACTCTCATTGGCTGGTGAATCCGTATGGACGGCAGCCATGCTGTCCGTACAAATAGGAGGTTAGACCATTGGCTACTGCTACTAAATTGAACTTGAAACCGTTGGCCGATCGGGTTGTTGTCAAAAAGCTTGAAGCTGAAGAGAAGACCGCCGGTGGCATTGTGCTTCCCGATACCGCGAAAGAAAAGCCTCAACAAGGCGAAGTGCTCGCGGTTGGTCCTGGCAAGCTCGATGAAAAAGGCACCCGTCATCCAATGGAACTCAAGGTTGGCGACAAAGTTCTTTTCGCCAAATACTCGGGCACCGAAGTAAAAATCGAAGGCGTCGAGTACCTGATTCTTGAAGAAAAAAGCATTCTGGCAATTCTCGCCTAAGAACTAAAACCCCGTAGGGCGGCCCAACGCGCCGCCCATTCCCAAAAATCTAAAAGAGGAATTGAACACATGGCAAAGCAAATCGTTTACGAGGAACAGGCTCGCCGCGCTCTGGAGCGTGGTGTTGACGCTGTTGCCAACACCGTAAAGATCACGCTCGGTCCTGCCGGACGCAACGTCGTACTCGAAAAGAAATTCGGCGCTCCGCAAATTATCAATGACGGCGTCACCATCGCCAAAGATATCGAATTGGAAGATCGTCTGGAAAACGCCGGCGCTCAACTGGTTCGCGAAGTTTGCTCGAAGACCAATGATCTGGCCGGCGATGGCACCACCACCGCTGCTGTTCTGGCGCAAGCGATGATCAAAGAAGGTCTGCGCAACGTCGCCGCCGGAGCCAATCCGATGGTGCTGCGCCGCGGCATCAACAAAGCTACCGAAGCTGCGGTCAACGAAATCAAGCGCATCTCCAAGCCGGTTGAGAATAAGAAAGCGATCACTCAAGTTGCCACCATCTCGGCCGGCAACGATGAGACCATCGGCGGCTTGATTGCCGATGCGATGGAGAAAGTGGGCAAGGACGGCGTCATCACCGTCGAAGAGTCCAAGTCGCTGAGCACCGAATTGGAAGTCGTGGAAGGAATGCAGTTCGACAAGGGCTACATCTCCGCCTACTTCATCACCGATCCTGAGCGCATGGAAGCCGTCCTCGACGAGCCGGTAGTTTTGATCGTCGATAAGAAGATCAACCTGCTTGCCGATCTCGTTCCTGTGCTCGAGAAAGTTGCTCGCGCCGGCCGTCCGCTGCTTCTGATTGCCGAAGATGTGGAAGGCGAAGCGCTGGCTACGCTTGTGGTCAACCACTTGCGCAAAGTGCTGCCCTGCTGCGCCGTCAAAGCCCCGGGCTTCGGCGATCGCAGAAAAGCCATGATGGAAGACATTGCCATCCTCACAGGCGGCAAAGTCGTTTCCGAAGAAACAGGCATCAAGCTCGAGAACACCAGCCTCGACATGCTCGGCAAGGCGCGTCAAGTCCGTGTTAACAAGGACAAGACCACCATCGTCGCCGGCAATGACACCAAAGATCCTGTGGCGAAGCGCGTTGGCATGATCAAGCGCCAGATCGAAGAAACCGATTCCGAGTTCGACAAAGAGAAGCTGCAAGAGCGTCTGGCCAAACTGGCCGGCGGCGTGGCCGTAATCAAAGTCGGCGGCGCTACCGAAACCGAACTCAAAGATCGCAAATTGCGCATGGAAGACGCCCTCAACGCCACTCGCGCTGCAGTGGAAGAAGGCTTCGTTCCGGGCGGCGGCACCTGCTTGCTGCACATCAGCAAGACCTTGGCCAAGAAAGCGGCCGAGTGCTCCGGTGACGAGAAGACCGGTTTCGAAATCGTCGTGAAGGCGTTCGAATCTCCGGTTCGCCAGATTGCCGACAACGCCGGACTCTCCGGTGAAGTCGTCGTCGAGCGCGTCAAAGAACATAAAGAAGGAACCGGCTTCAACGCCATTACCTTCGAATATGTCGATATGTCGGCCGCCGGCATTATCGACCCGGCCAAAGTCGAGCGCTGCGCTGTTCAAAACGCAGCTTCGATCGCCGCGATGTTCCTGACCACCGAAGCGCTGGTTGTGGATCTTCCCGAAGAGAAGAAAGCCGGCGGCATGCCCGCAGGCGCCGGAATGGGCGAGTTCTAAGAACAGCTCGTTCTAAACGATCGATCGAGAGGCGGCAGCGATGCCGCCTCTTTTTTCTATCTCCGGGATCGCAAGCTTCCGTCCTGCCTTTGGGGCAGCCCGATCATACAATGCGAACGGTGAGTTACTCGTCGTCAATGTCAGCGTCGACTATGAGGTCTGAACATTCAGCGTCGGACTCGCTCTTGCTAATGGGAGTGGCACTTCCGATCAGGACGCTGTCGAGCGTGACGTTGCCTGTAATTGCCACCACCGAATTTTGGCCGCCGATTATCATGGCCGTACCGGGGAGCGATGTCGAGTTGAGCGTCACTGTCGCCGTCGAGCCAATCAGAACTTCGCCCTTGGTATTCGGAGAACTGCCCAAACTGACGACGGCGAGTTGGCTGGCATCAATCTGATTGGAGAAAGGATGCGGTCTGTGGGAAATCAGTTGACTGATGGTACTCACGGTGGTGTTACCGCGAATCTCGACGCCGCCGCCGGTAATCGACTTTCCATTCACCAGGGATACAGCTTCAAAGCGATTGCCGGGAGGTCCTCCGGACGTAGTGCTGCCACCCTGCACGCCGTCCTCGCTTAAAATCTCGATGTTTCCGCCGAAAGCCCGGAAGAATGTTTGATCACCCAGTGAAATTCCACTTCCGGTAAAAGATTTGAGGACAATATTGCCTCCGGTGGTTCGGAAATTGGCGCTTGTCGGCGTACCGTTAGTGCCAATGTTGATATGACCACCAGCCTCAATGTCTAGATTGCCTGCGGACAGGACATCTGCTTTGGTGATGGGCATAAGCGAGCAGCAGCCGAAGGCGGCCGATCCAGCCCCGATCAAAGCATTGCTGCCGATGTCGATGTTGGCACCGACCGTGCTCGGGGTCTTTATACTCACCGTACCGCCGGCGGAAAAAATTTCTGCCGAAAGGATCGTGATGTTATCGTCGCCGAATATGGAAACTCCCTTTCCGGCATCAAGGGCAGCGCCATTGTCGATGACGCCGAATGTGTTGTTGCCGTGGAAATTGACCGTGATCGAGCCTGAGATTCTGAAATTGCCTGCGATTGTCGGGTCAACCGAGGTGGAGCTGGTTGTGCTGCCCAGATTCATAACTACGTTTTTGGCTTCGAAAAATCCTCCAATCTGATCGTTGGCATGATTGACTATGCCAAGAGTTTGGTAGCTTCCGATGCTCAACGTTCCCGTTTCGCATTGATATCCAGGTCCTGAGGCACCATTGCCGGTCACTATCACTCCTGGAGCGAAGATCGACATGTTGCCGAAGCTGGTGAATTGATCAGACACACTCGTGAGTGAAACGGAGCCAACCGGCGTGAAAGCGACGCCGTTCGAGCCCAGCACCATGGTGCCTTTCACTGTGTCGAACTGCCAGGTTGCATTCCCGTTCCCATCATTGAGGGCGCCCTGTGTAATCAAACTGAGATTGGTGCCGCAAGTGATCTGGACAAAACTTGAACTCGAGGTCGGCGACTTGATGTCGCTAGTGCTGAACAAGCTGAACGATGATTGCGTGACGATTTGCATGTCGCCGAGGAAAGTGGTGCTGCTGCTTGACGGGAACATCTGGATGTTGATCGGACCAAGCGCATAAAGGTGATCTATCTCGCTGCCTATACCGGTTCCGAAGAGTAGCCCGCCTGCGCCCTTAATGGAAATCGGACCATAGATGTTCCAGTATTGGACAGTGCTGAACTGGATATTCGGAAGATCCAAGCCTGGTTTGTTGGCGGCGACGTTGATGCCCTTGGTGAATATGGTGCTGATGCCTGAAAGCTGTGGACCTGTTCCTCCTGAGCCAGTGGACAGGAAGCTAAAAGTGCCGGTAGGAACCTGCATTCCTGTGGCTCCAGATATTTCGAGAGCGAAAGGAGTCAATTGCGCGGTGTCATCGGCCGTTACTTTGATACCCTTGGGGGCTTGCAGCCCAACGATGCCGCCCTGTAGCCCACCATCGAGGGCGATGTTCAAAGAGGCGATGGCAGAAAAGCGCAGATTAGGAGATGGTCCGCTGGGAAGATGGTTATCCGGACTGGTTACTATGGCTCCGGAAGCGCTAACATCTATCGGTGCAGAACCGGCATGGATATCGGCGAGTGCTGGAACAGTTGCTTTGGTTGAATTGTTGTCCTTAATGATGATGGCCTGGTCTATGTTTGACGGCCCATGCTTCGGCAAGCCAATATAGACGCTCGGGGTGGTGTCATTCACGTTCACTTCGATCAACATCGTCGTGGTTGGTGAACCATTTTGCGTCTGAATGTAGAACGCGGTGAAATTTTTGGAGAACTCCGCCGGCACCTGGATGGTTATGTTGTTCGGTAAGCTCGTGCTGAGGTCTTGGAAATCCGCTGCTCCACCCTCATTTGTAAGACCGAACGTCTGTGTCAATCCACGTGTCGTCTGATAGAGGGCCAGCGCTTCCGCCGGTGTAATCGCAGTGCGCACGGTCTTGCCTGCAATCGTTGTCGTCGGTCCAACCGGTATGCCGGTGGTGCTTCCTCTGTCATAGGTGGCAGATGAAAAAGTTTCAGAAATTGAAATGTTGCCTGCGCTAGCTCCAGCGGTGATCATTCCGTTTCCAACCTTGTTAGCGGTCGAGCCTGTATTGCTAAGCATTATTCCGGCCGAACCATTGACGCTTGCATTGCCGACTTGGAACATAGCCCCTGGAAGAGCGAAGTCGGTGAGCTTTTGGCTGGCCAGATTAAGGTCGCGGGGAACAGGTTGCAACCCGAACGTAGCAATATCGATGGCGCCGCCGTTTGTAAGTTGTTTGAACGGGTCAGCACCACCTGTGGTGTTGACGCTCGCGCCGCCGGCTGCTTTCTTGGTGAATTGCACGGTGGCTCCGAAAACGTTGACCGCGCCTCCTGCGCCGCCGGCCAATCCGAGCGTGTTCGTCGTACTGCCGCCGCGCGTATCGATTGAACCTACTCGCACCGTACCGATTTGAAAACCGTTATCTAGTGCCGTTGAGATGTCGACCGTGCCGCCGCCGCCGCCTTGTCCAGGGCCTATTACGCCAAGAGCGTTGCCGCCTTTGGCAATTATATTGCCGTTGACGAAGGTGGCCGCGCCTGTGTTAGCCGGCGATCCCAGAGTGCCGCTGTTCAGCAAAACGTTGCCTGCATTACCGGGGCCGGAACTGTCCTTCACGTTGCCGCTGCTTGTGTTGATGTTGCCGTTAACGGTGAGGATGCCATCGGCAGAGTCGGCGGTGATCTGTCCGCCTGCAAGGAATCCGGAAGTAGTGATCGCCCCGACAGTAATTCCTGTCTGACCGAGCAAGCCGACGAATCCGCCTGCTCCCTGCTTGGACGAAGTGTTGATTGGGCCTGCAACCGTCAATACACCCGGGTTTACGACAGCTCCTCCACTTAATCCGGCATTCAACGAGATTCCTGTGGGCCCAGAATTGTGCGGCCCGGTGGACAGGACAGAGCCTTTTATTGTGGTGTCGAGCAGGCAGAACGTTTGAACAAAGCCTGCGGAGCCAGCGGTCGATGATACATTCAGCCCGCCTCGGACTAACATCGGTGTGTTTTCTGCATCGAGTTGAATCACACCGCCTGCGAGTTTGCCGGTGGCTGAAACCGCTCCGGTATCCATGCCGAACAGAAGGTTGGGAGTAGAAAAGCCGGTTGCGGTAATTTGGATATGACCGCCCGCGCCGTCGCTGGCATTGGAAGTTACCGTTCCCTGAACAAGAAGATGCTCGAGTCCTGTGAGGTTGATGGTACCGCCGGAATTGCTGCCGGAGGCGTTTACACTTTTGCCGATGTACACGGTGCCTGAATGGGCTTCGATCTGAACGCTACCTCCAGGTCCTTGGGAGGAACTGACGTTTACGCCGCCGGTTTTTTTGACTATGAGCGGATTGGTGCCGGGTGCATTATTGTCGACTGAGTTGACTCCAAGCCTGATATCACCGATGTGATCGACATTGACGTTGACGTTACCGCCGTGGATGGCGCCGGTGGCAACGACGTTGCCCGACACATCGAGACCCGTGTCGGCAGTCAGATTTATCTGGGTCGTGCCGTCGTGTTGACCGGAAGCGGTGACAGAACCGAGAACAGTGAGGGTGTCATGGCTGCTGCTCAAGCTGATGGTGCCGCCGGTGTGCGGAAATGCCAGGGAGTTGCCGCCAGCTGTGCTACTGGAATTGATGTTGCCGTTAACTCTGATTTGGTTGGCAGTAGTGATCGTCACAGCTCCTCCCGGACCGCCTTTAGAGCTGCTGGTTATGCCGCCATTGACGAAGACAGCCCCGCCCGAAACTGCGCCGGATGAGAACGGATCGGCAACTTGTTGTGGGATGCCTGTGGTGTCGTCGTAGTTGGCGGGGCCGGTAAGAGATACGGGACCGGTGTTTAGTTCTACGGCTCCGCCGCCAGTTTTGCCCGATGTTGTTATGCTTCCGGTTGAGATCAAATTTGGAGACTGCAGCGTGACACTGCCGCCGGTGCCGGCCCGGGCGGAGCTATCGATGTTTCCAACCCGGACTGAGCCGTTTGGTGCAACCAGCAATATAACTCCACCGAAACCCCCTGAGGCTGAGGTGCCACTCTTAAGGTTAGTGAATCCCAAATCGATTGATGGAGAAAGGGCGGTAATACTATTTACGGTATCGTTGCCTCCAGCGTTGTGTGTTGAATTTACGCCGCATATTAAAGTCAGTGCGCCGCCGGTGGACTTTATTTGCGTTACGCCCTTATTCGCGTTGATTGATCCTTGAGCGATTACGGTTAGTGCCTGTCCAAGAGGCACAGTCATGTTTTTTGTGAATGTGAATGGTCCGCCGGTTATGTCAAAAGTAGGGTCGCCTGAAACATCTAAGTTACCGAGATTGAATGCGGATACCGTGGCGACGTGTGCAGATTTTGTATCTACATTGACGACGCCCTGCAAATTATCAGCGTTCACTTGCAAATCGCTGCTCCGGCCGCTGAAGTCGATTGCCTTGGCGATAACATCGCCGCCGGTAAGTTGAATGCTGTTGCTGTTGTTTCCTGCGTCGAATATTACCGAGTGGCTTGCCGCCTGGAGCAAACCAGACTCATTGTTGATGAGAAGACCTGCGTTTGCCGCGGTGCTTAACAGCAGATTGCCCGTTTGCGACGAGATGGTCCCGTTGTTTGTGATTTGTCCGTCACCGGAAACAATCGTGACCTCGCGTGCACCGGATATGGTGGCACCACTGTCATTGGCGATGCTGCCGGCGGCTGTCAGTTGCAAACGTCCGGTGCTTGAGATCAGTCCGGCGTTTTCGATGTTGCCGGCTGAGTAGATGGATAGATTTACCGCCGTGCTGGGACGCGTCGACAAGGCGGAAATGCTGCCGGTAGGGAAAATATTGAGATTGCCGGTTGTGATGTTCAGCAATGATCCAGGTTTGGCAATCCCGAGCAGAGAGCCATAATCATTGATCGAAGTGGCTACCGAAAGTGTGGAATGTCCCGCAAAATAATCCAGGGCAGTGACGTTTTTGGGAATGACGAGCCCGTTCAAGCTGCTAAGCGCGGATGTCATCCGGAACGCGCCGCCGACAGCCGAGCCGTTCAAACCAAGCAGCAGAGTTTGATTCCCGCTGTTGAGCACCTGCAACGCCGCCACATATTCAGCCGGCGTGAGCAGTTGTCCGGTGGTAATACTCAATGCATGATTGGCGGAGCCAAGATGGATCGTCGTTCCTGCCAGGGTTGAGGTCGCCAAAATCGAACCTTGAGATGAGCTCAAGTTTAGATCCAGTGTCGTCGGGCTGGCTGTCTTTGGGACCGAGAGCGGGACTCCCGCAGCCGGAGACACCGCATACAGTGCGGCAAAAAGAACTACCAGTCCGCGACATAAAGGATTTTGCAAATGCATGAGAATTTCTCCGCGCATAGATACTGCTCAACCGTTCCACGCGCTGTTGAGCGAAATTAGACTGGACGAGCATAGATCAATTGGACACTAATTTCGATAGTCCTGCGGTGTTAGCATGCGTGGTCGCGGTTACGCAGCTGTATCATCCGGCTTGCCTATGGACGGAATTGCACAAAAGCGGTAAGTTAGAAGTACAAAGAGAAACCCAAGGGGGAAGCAAAGTCACCTCCACGGGCAGCAGGCACCAGGGTTATACTCCGAGCCTGAAGACGCCGGTTACACCGGCGTCTATTTTTTGGTTTTACTTCGACGGCTCTGCCGGCTTCGCCTCTGGTTTCGAATCGGATTTCGATTCTTGCTTCTTATGGCGCTTGTGCTGATGAGCTTGTGCTTGTGCATGTGTTTGCGCGGGCTGCGCTTGCGGCGGCACTGGCTGAGCTAGCGGTTGTGTCGGCTGAGCTTGGCTGTTACCACCTGTGGTGGCATTAGATTGCTGCTGTGTAACTGTCTGGAAGATTTTCGTGAATGAAACTGTGAGGCAGAACAACTGCGCGGCGATTACAGAACCGATTACCACGATAGTGATTAGGTTGCCTTTGGGATCGCGCGGATGGTGCTCATAGCGGGCCCCTACTTTCGCGTCCCAACTGCTCTTGCCATAGGTGGTCAGCTCGCTGTATTGCCATAAGCCGCATCCAAGCGCGGCCAGTGCTCCCACCACGGGAATACCCCAGATTATCCAACCGCTCAAAATGGTGAGCCAGAGGGTTCTCTTGATGGCGAGCCACATCCCTATCTTTTCACCGGTGGATGCGTCTTTCACCTGAATGCTAAAGCAGCGTTTGCCTATACTTGTGCCGAATTGACCGAGCACTACGGCTTCCAAGCCTACTTTGATCAAGAAGCCGACAAAAAGTATGCCGAGAGTTTTTGTGAATGCAGCACCTAAGTCTGCTCCGGTAATTCCGGACGGTGTTCCAGTCACCAAAATCATCAAAAGCAGCGTTGGTAAGGAGTAAATCTGGTCGTCGATGAACCGCGCCCAGGCACGATTCCACGGATGTGGATAGTCGATGTCGCCTTGCTTAGGAATCTCGGACGGCTTCGGACGGTTGCCTCGTGCTATCGGCACCAGTTTGCTGAACGTGCGTCGGGTCACGTTGCTGCCGCCTGTTCCCTTCACAAATGAGCCCGTATCCACCTGTGAAGGTGGTGGCGCGGTGTTTTGTTCGCTGAGCTTGCGGAATTTTCCCGATCCCTTGAGTCCGGTACGAGGCCTGAGGTCCACGCCGTCGCTGCTGTTGCCTGGAGTTGGAATTGAATCGAGCTGCGAGGCGAGGTCGGCGCTATCTACCGGCGCGTTGCCGGACATTTTGAAAGTGCCCGGTGTAGGTATGGCATCGAGAGCATCGACAAGGCTATCAGTGAGCTTTGGATCGACGGCAGGGGCGGGCATTCCTTCGCGTCCGCGCACGCGCTGGCTGTCGGAGAGCCGGCCTGCTCCGGGAGTGGGAATGGCGTTGAGTTGTGAGGCGAGTCCCGTCTTCTCAGCCGGCTCATGATCCGCACCACCATTGCTTGCCGGGGTCGCAATAGCGTCGAGCTTCGAGACGAGGTTGCCTTGCTCTGCCGTGTGGTTGTTGAGGCCGCGACTGCTTCCTGGTGTCGGAATGGAATCCAGTTGGGCTGCCAGGCTGCCGCTTTCCGTTGAGGTACTTTCAGGCGGACGAGCGCTGTCTGCCGGTCCTGCGCCCGGTGTCGGGATCGCGTCCAGTTGCGATTTGAGATCGCGCAATGCTCCCAAGCCTGGAGAAGACGGCATTTCTTCGACTAGTTCTTCTGGCGAAATCAAATCCCGTTGCGCGGCTCGACTCGATGCCGGCATGGACTCCAATGGCGTTTTGCGATCTCTGAGCGCGGACAATCCCGGGTTGGGGATGGCATCGAGTTCTGATTTGGTCGGTGCGCCCGCGCCGGGTGTCGCAATAGAATCCAGATCGCCCCACTTGTTGCCCGAAGGCGCAGGCGTTTCGGCAACCAGCTTGCGCAAGCGGGCAGATCGTTCTTCGGCAGTTAACGGCTGCTTTGAGTCGCTGCCGTTGCCTAACTTGGAGGTATGTCCATCGTTGTGCTTGCCGTCTTCCAGTCCGGGCTGTTGAAATTGAAACGACTCGGGACGGATCTCGAACCCGCCGTCTGCATAAGCAGTTTTAGCGGCCGGGTCGCTCGTGGCCGCCAGGATTGCTGCCACCGGCTCAGCCGCAGGTGGTAAAGGCGGTGGTGCGGGCGGCGCCACTGCCAATGGTGCGGCGAAAATATCGGCGAATCTCTCGACCTGTTTGGCGGCAACCCAGTTGCCCATGCCTTGCGTCCATACCAGGGCGCTGCTCGAGAGCTCTCTCGATTCGAGTAGTTTGCGGAGTTCTTCCTCCGGTACGGGACCCTGCTGCTGATTGTTCTTTGCAAAATACCAGCCTGCGCCGCTCATTAAGAATCTCCGTTTTATCGGTCAATCGTCTGCGAAGGATATTCGAAAAGTATCAAGGGAGGACTAGAGAGCCTATACCCAGTGTTGTGGCCGACAACCGCTTGGCAGCCCCTGGGTTGCATATTCCATGTTAAAGAGATACATAATCATGAAAAGGAAGCAGCGGGCTTCCGCCCGCCGTTACAGGGAAACAACCGGCGCTAGGAACAGCAAGAATGGCGATTACTGAGCAGAGCCAGTCTACTTGGACCACATTGCGTATTTCCGAAGGCAAGCCATACCCATTGGGTGCAACCTGGGACGGCTTGGGGACGAATTTCGCCCTTTTTTCCGAGCATGGGACTAAAGTCGAACTTTGCTTGTTCGACTCGGCGCAAGCGACACAGGAAAGCCATCGCATCGAATTGCCGCAGCGCACTGCGTTCGTCTGGCATGCCTACATTCGCGACATTAAACCTGGGCAGGTTTACGGCTATCGTGTGCACGGCCCTTATGATCCCGCCAATGGGCTCAGGTTTAATCCAAGCAAATTACTTACCGATCCCTACGCCAAAGCGATCGTCAGAGGCGTCACCTGGCACGACAGTCTATTCGGTTACAAAATTGCCGATAAACAATCCGATCTGTCGAAGGACGAACGAGACAGCGCACCATATGCGCCACTATGCGCGGTGGTCGATCCTTCGTTCGTCTGGGGAAACGATACCAGGCCCGATGTGCCGTGGAACAAAACGGTAATTTACGAAGCACACGTCAAAGGGCTCACCAAGCTCCATCCGGACATTCCACCCCATTTGCGAGGAACATATTCCGCCGTTGCCAGCGATCCGATCATTCGCCATCTCACCAAATTGGGCGTCACTGCCATCGAGCTGATGCCGGTGCACCATCGGGTCACCAACCGCGTGCTCGAGGACAAGAATCTGAGCGATTATTGGGGCTACAACACGCTTTCGTACTTCGCGCCGGACCACCGGTTTGCCTCGACCAAAAATCCGCTCGATCACACGCAAGAGTTCAAAATGATGGTGCGGGCACTGCATGCGGCCGGCATCGAAGTGATTCTCGATGTTGTCTACAACCACACGGTCGAGGGCAGTGACCTCGGGCCGACATTGTGCTTTCGCGGTATCGACAACACTTCCTATTATCGGACCGTACCGGAAAAAGAACGGTACTACATGGACTATACCGGTTGCGGCAACACGCTCAACATGACCCATCCGCGCGTCTTGCAACTGATCATGGACAGCTTGCGTTATTGGGTGGAGGAAATGCACGTCGATGGTTTTCGCTTCGACCTGGCCAGCGCGCTGGCGCGCGAGTTATTCGATGTGGATCATCTGTCGGCCTTTTTCGATGTGATCCAACAAGACCCGGTTATTTCGCAGGTGAAACTAATCGCCGAGCCCTGGGACGTTGGCGAGGGCGGATATCAGGTCGGCAACTTCCCCGTCTTGTGGACGGAATGGAACGGCAAATACCGCGATACGATCAGACGCTTTGTTAAAGGCGATTCGGGCGTGCTCGGCGAGATGGCCACCAGGCTGACGGGCAGCAGCGATCTCTACGAACGCACGGGGCGCCGCCCCCATGCCAGCATCAACTTCGTAACTTCGCACGACGGCTTCACACTTTCCGATCTCGTCAGCTACAACGAGAAACACAATTTGGACAATGGTGAGGAAAATCAGGACGGCGACAACCACAACAACAGTTGGAATTGCGGAGTTGAAGGTATTCCCGCAGATGCGAAGGTGACGAAACTCCGCTATCAACAGAAGCGTAATTTCATGGCATTGCTGATGTTATCCATTGGCGTGCCCATGATCAGCGGTGGCGACGAACTGGGCCGAACGCAAATGGGCAACAACAATGCTTATGCTCAGGACAACGAAATAAGTTGGTACAACTGGGATCTTTCGCCCGACGACGAGAAATTTCTGGAATTCGTCCAGCGCGTGGCGGCAATCCGCAAACGTCAGCCGGTAATTCACCGCAAAGACTTCTTTCGGGGCACCAAGCTCGGCGATGGAACGTATTTGAACGAAGTCTACTGGCTGCGCCCCGATGGTAAGTTCATGCAAGAATCCGATTGGGCCGACAGCGAGGCAAAGAGCTTTGGCTTGCTCATAGAAGGTTCCGGTTTGGAAGAAGAAGACACGCACACCGGACTGCGCCTCAAGGGAAGCACTCTGCTTCTCATTTGCAATGCCTCGCACGTTGATGTGGTGTACAAATTACCCAAGCATAAAGACCATGAGCACTGGGAGTTGGCGATTGAAACCGTGGAAGGCAACTCGGCAAGCTGCTGGAAGGCCAGTCAGCAATTCACTGCCTGGGCTCGCTCAGTCGCCCTCTTTGTGTCCCGCAGCGCCGAAGAAGCCGCCGCCATGATTTAAAATTGATGGTTCGATGGCACCTTGGCGCAGAGAATTTCTCGTTTCTCGGGAAACGAGAAATTGACAACGCGAAAGGCTCGCTGGCTCGGCGTTTTCGAGGTGCTGTTTCTCGGATCTCGATAAGCGAGAAACCAGTAATGCGGAAGCCCCGCAGGCTGGGCATGTCGGATCGCTGATTTCTCGACTCTCGAGAAACGAGAAATTTTCCGCCGCTGGGAGACAGCAAGGTCGGATCGGATTATTAACAATTCTACTGCGGCTGGAATGCCACCATGCTCAGTGGCGGCAAGGTGATGGTTAGCGAGTGCGGTCGGCCGTGGACGCTGACCGGACTGCTATCTCTGCCGCCGAAATTGCCGACGCCGCTGCCGCCGTATTCGCCGGCGTCACTGTTGAGAATTTCCTTCCAATAACCGCCTACCGGAAGTCCGATCATGTAATTGTGTCGAGGTACCGGCGTAAAGTTGCAGCATACTACCACCGGCGCGCCATCCTTGGTTTTGCGCATGTACGAGAGCACGCTTTGCTCAATGTCCTGGCAATCGACCCATTCAAAACCCCAGGAATGACAATCACCGGCATGCAGAGCCGGAGTGTCCTTGTAGGCGAAGTTGAGGTCGCGGCACCAGCGTTGTATGCCTTTGTTCATTGGATGAGACAGCAAATGCCAGTCGAGGCTTTGCTCGAAATACCATTCATTCCACTGTCCGATTTCACCGCCCATAAATAAAAGCTTCTTGGCGGGCATGGTGTACATATAGCCATAAAGTAAGCGCAAATTGGCAAATTTTTGCCAATCATCGCCAGGCATCTTGTTGAGCAATGAGCGTTTTCCGTAAACCACTTCGTCGTGAGACAACGGCAAGACGAAGTTTTCCGAATATTGATAAAGCCCGCGGAAGGTCAGACTGTTGTGGTGAAATTTACGGTAGACCGCATCGTGCTGCATGAATTCGAGCGTGTCATGCATCCAGCCCATGTCCCATTTAAAGCCGAAGCCAAGTCCACCGACATAAACGGGTTTGGACACCTGGGGCCACGCCGTCGATTCTTCCGCTATCGTCATCGTGTGCGGATACTCGGCATAGATGATCTCGTTGAGTTTCTTGAGAAAGTCAATTGCCTCAAGGTTCTCATTGCCACCATATTGATTGGCGAGCCATTCGCCGTCGCGCCGCGCGTAATCTCGATAAAGCATCGACGCCACAGCGTCCACGCGCAAACCGTCGATGTGATATTTGTCCAGCCAGAACAGCGCGTTGCTGATCAAAAAGTTAGCTACTTCATAGCGTCCGTAGTTGAAAATATACGTATCCCAGTCTTTATGTTCTCCCAGTCGCGGGTCTGCGTGCTCGTAAAGGTGAGAGCCGTCGAACAAGCCTAGGGCGTGCCCATCGCGCGGGAAATGAGAGGGCACCCAATCAAGCAGCACGCCGATATCATTTTGATGCAGCGTGTCTATGAGCAAGCGCAAGTCATCGGGCGGCCCAAAGCGGCTGGTCGGAGCGAAGTAGCCTGTGACCTGGTAGCCCCAGGAAGCATCGAGAGGATGCTCGGTGATAGGCATCAGCTCGACATGGGTGTATCCCATTTCCTTGACGTATTTTGTCAGGTGTACAGCCAATTCTTTGTAGGTCATGAAGCGATTGCCGTCCTCGGGCACGCGCATCCACGATCCAAGATGCACCTCGTAGATGGAAATCGGCGCCGAAAGAGCATCCTGCTTCATGCGCTTCTGCATCCATGCCTGATCCTTCCAGACATAACGATCCAAATCGTAAACGACCGAGGCGGTGCGCGGTCTCATTTCCGACGCGAATCCGAAGGGATCCGTTTTTTCAGCCGGCACAGGCAGAAGATTGGAGGAGACGTGATATTTGTAGATGGCGCCTTGATCGATTCCCGGGATAAATAAAGCCCAAACACCCGAGGTGCCGAGGGCCTTCATCGATCCCTTTTTCGGGTCCCAATCGTTGAAGTCGCCGATCACCGAGACTGCCGAAGCTTGCGGTGCCCATACGGCGAAATGAACGCCCCGCTTGCCGCCTTGAGTAGTTATGTGCGCGCCCATTCGATCGTAGAGACGGCGGTGCGACCCTTCGTTAAAAAGGTGAAGATCGAAATCGGATATGAAGGACGTC
>Ga0134128_10000999_pt1 | contig 38077 bp, 37 predicted proteins | sample KB31754_FD_96462 | JGI IMG/M metagenome (GOLD analysis project Ga0134128, IMG submission 96462) | Terrestrial soil microbial communities with excess Nitrogen fertilizer from Kellogg Biological Station, Michigan, USA - KB3-175-4 | ecosystem: Environmental > Terrestrial > Soil > Unclassified ...
CCGCGCCCGACCAGCTCCACCGGCGAGCGTTCGTAGACATCGACCTGCCAGCCGATGCGCCGCAGCAGCGCGGCGGTGAAGAGCCCCGACATCGAGCCGCCGATGATGACCGCGCGCCGGCCGGTGTGCGCGGACTCCGCTCCGCTCATGCCGCCTCGCCTCAGAGGAAATTGTTCGGCCAGATGACGCTGCGCCACATATGCGCCACCGGCGAGCCATCGAAGCCCAGCCCTTCCTCGGGCTGGTGGAAATGGCGGCCGACGATGTCGGTGAAGCTGTCGAGCTCGACCATCGCGTTGGGATCGAAGGCATAGACGTCGTAGATGGTGATGAGCCGCGCCGACATGTACCAGCGATGTGCAAGCGCCTCGCGATGCGCCGCCTGGATATAGGGCGGCGGCACGTAATCCGGACCGAAATAGCGCAGATAGGCCGCGGGATAAACATAGCCCGCGGATTCATCGGCAAAGAAGCGGAGCGCCTGGTGATAGCGCACCGCCCACGCCACCTCCTCGTCGACATAGGGACCGATGAGCTGCGCGCCCCAATAGCCGTGGTCGCTGCCGACCAGAGCGACATTGGCGATGTCGTGCACCAGGCAGCCCAGCACCAGCTTCTCGGCGATGCCGGCTCTGAGCGCGAGACTCGCGCTTTGGAGCATATGATTGACGCCGCGGCGATGGAAGCGGTGGCGGAAGAAGTCGAGCAGCGTCGGCTTCTCCGGCATGCGCGGCAGCGCTGGATTGTCGCCCATCATGAAGACGCAATCGGGCCCCAGCTCGTCGAAGAGTTCGGCCCGCTTGGCATAGGCGGGGGTGCCCAGGGTGCCGATCGCCGGCGGATAGATGAGGCGCCGCCGCTTGCCCTGCGTGTGGGTCTCCTCGACGATCTTCGCTGCGGCTTCGTCGGGCATCGCATCCTCCCTGTTGCCGCCATGATCGACGAGCGGTGCCGGCCTGTCCAGCCGGTCACGGGCTGGCGTATCGGGCGCGGCCCGCGCTATATTCTGTGAAATATAACGCTGGAGAGGAGCAAGCATGATGAGACGGTTCCTATGCGCGCTTGCCGCGCTGATGCTGCTGCTGGCGGCCCGCCCGGCCTCGGCGGAAGTCCTAGTCTTCGCCGCGGCGAGCCTCAAGAACGCGCTCGACGATGCGGCCGCCGCCTATGAGCACCAGGGCGGCGAGCATGTCGCCGTCTCCTATGCCGCGAGCTCGGCGCTCGCCCGCCAACTCGACAATGCCGCGCCCGCCGACATCTTCATCTCCGCCGATCTCGCCTGGATGGACTATGCCCAGCAGCATCATCTGATCCGGCCCGAGACGCGCAAGAACCTGCTCGGCAACCGGCTGGTGCTGATCGCACCGACGGGAAGCAAGATCGCCGTCGAGATAAAGCCCGGCTTCCCGCTCGCCCGCCTGCTCGGGGATCACCGCCTGGCGGTGGCCGATCCCGATGCGGTGCCGGCCGGCAAATACGCAAAGGCCGCGCTCGAGAAGCTCGGCGTCTGGGACCAGGTCGCGGGCAAACTGGCGCGCGCCGAGAATGTGCGCGCCGCGCTCTTCCTGGTGGCGCGCGTGGAGGCGCCGCTCGGCATCGTCTACGCCACCGACGCCGCCGCCGAGCCGGCGGTGCGCATCGTCGCCCCCTTCCCGTCCGGGAGCGTGCCGCCGATCATCTATCCGATCGCGCTCACCGCGACGAGCAGGAATCCGGGCGCGGCGAAATTTCTCGCCTTTCTCGAATCGCCCGTGGCCAAGCCCTTCTTCATGAAGCAGGGATTCAGCGTACTGCCCTGAGCCAGGCGGCACCGGCCGAGCACGTCACTCGATCTCGCTTCCGCCTTTGCCGGGCGGCGGCCGGCGGCGCGCCAGCGCTGCCTCGAGCGCACGCAGATGCGGGCGCACCGCCGCCTGCGCCTCGTCCTCGAGCGCGCGATAGCGGCGCACCACCTCGCGGCCGAAGGGCGTGAGCGCGGCGCCGCCGCCGGATTTCCCGCCGAGCTTCGTCGTCACCAGGGGCTTTCGGAAGAGCCGATTGAGCGAGTCGATGAGCAGCCAGGCGCGGCGGTACGACATCTCCAGGGCGCGCCCCGCCGCGGAGATTGAGCCGGTCTCGCCGACCAGCTCCAGGAGCCGGATCTTGCCCGGCCCGATTGCGCCCAACGGCGCAAGATCGATGCGGATGGTGAGCCGCGCCATCGGCCGAGCTTAGCCCGGATTTCTCACACGGCCATGTGGGGTAAAAACGAACTGCCCGGCGCCGCTGCTCGAAAGCGTCGGCGCCGGGCAGTCCGCAACTTGCGCTGTCGCGCTTACCGCCGCTTGGCGGAGCGGCGGCGCGCCACGCGGCGCTTCGCCGTGCCGCGACGGGCGTGGCTCTTCTTCGCGCGCTTGACGCGGCGGGTCGACTTCTTCACCGCGGCGGACGAGCGCGCGGCCTTCGACTTGATGCGACGGTGCGACTTGCGCGCCGTCTTGTGCTTCTTTCTACGCATCGGAAAACACTCCCAGCGATTGCGAACGTCCGACAGAGTGTGGTGAAGAAGTTAATAATTCCTTTTTGAACCAAGTGCTTTTCAAGTCGATCCCGCAGTCACTTCCGAGTCGAAGCTGTCTCCGCATGGCTAATATGTGGTAATCGCCGAGACGAGAACGGCGGTTACTTCGGCATCATCGCACGAGTACGGAGAGCAAGGCGGACAGCCGCGCGCGGCGTCCCGCGCACGCGCCGTGTACACTCGAAAACACCCATGAAACGGGCGTTTCTGAGGCTTCGCGAGTCGGCGCCACGCGATGAAGAAATGCGCTCGCCGCGGCATGCAAACACTTGCTTTACGCGCTTCTCCGTGATTCTGTAGCCGCTGTGAAGCCGTTGTTACCTTCGCACAGAGAGGGAGTTCGATAGCTATGGCAGCAAAGAAGAAGGCGGGTGGCTCGTCGACGGTGACCTTGAAGCACCTGGCCGCTGCGGTCGCCGACGAGCACGAGATGCCGAAGAAGCACAGCGAGGCCGTGCTCGGCAGCATGGTCGATCTCGTCGTGAAGCACTTGAAGAAGGGTGACCGCATCCGCATTGGCGGGCTCGGCATCCTGGTGGTGCGCAAGCGCGCCGCCCGCATGGGCCGCAATCCCGCGACCGGCGAGCCGATCAAGATCAAGGCGAGCAAGAAGGTGGCGTTCCGCGCCGCCAAGGAACTCAAGGAATCGATCTGAGCCTCCCGCGAGGGCTGAGCATCGGCGCACCGCCGGGCCACGGCCGGCTGCGTTAGAGGCGCATCGTTCCAACGAGCGCCAATCCGATCTGATCCGAACCCCGCCCGCCGCGACCCCGGTCGCGGCGGGCGGGGCATTTTTGCGGCCGGCGCGGCGTGGCCGCGCCGCTCACTGGCGGCCCCGCAGCGGCCGCGATAGCATCGCTCCAAACCGCCGAGGGGAGGAGACGCCGATGCCGGTCACGTCGGGAAAACGCGCCTTTCTCGAACTGCTCAAGCAGGAAGGCGTCGACATCATCTTCGGCAATCCCGGAACCACCGAGCTGCCGCTGATGGACGCGCTCGCGGTCGAGCCGGGGCTGCGTTACGTGCTGGCGCTGCAGGAGGCGGCGGTGATGGCCATGGCCGACGGCTACGCCCAGGCCTCGGGCCGGCTTGCCGTCGCCAATGTGCATGTGGCGCCGGGCCTCGGCAATGCGCTCGGCATGCTCTACGACGCGCAGAAGGCGCAGGCGCCGATCCTGCTCACCGCCGGGCAGCACGATCAGAGCTTCAATTTCTCCGAGCCGATCCTCTGGGCCGATCTGCCGACCATCGCCCGCCCCTTCGTCAAATGGTCGGCCGAGGTGCGGCGCATCGAGGATCTGCCGCGCGCCGTCCATCGGGCCGCCAAGACGGCGCTGGCACCGCCCACCGGGCCGGTGTTCCTGTCGCTGCCGGCCGATGTGCTCAATGCCGAGGCGGAGCTCGATCTCGGGGCGCCGACACGCATCGCTGCCGGGCTGCGCGGCGACCGCGGCGCAATCGAAGCGGCGGCGGCGCTGCTGGCCAAGGCGGAGCGGCCGCTGATCATCGCCGGCGACGTGGTGGCGCAGCGCCGCGCCCATGCCGAGCTGGTGGCGCTGGCGGAGCTGCTGGGCGCGCCGGTCTATGCCGAGGGCATCGCCAACACCGCCTCCTTCCCGAGCTCGCACCCGTTGTTCCGCGGCGCGATGGTGCGGCTCGCGCCGGCGATCCGCGCCATCCTGCAGCAGCATGATGCGCTGCTCTCGGTGGGCGGCGACCTTTTCACCCTGTCGCTGCCCTCCGAAGTCGATCCGATGCCGCCGGGGCTCGCCATCATTCACCTCGACGTCGATCCCTGGGAGATCGGCAAGAACTACGCGGCCAAGACGGCCATCCTCGGCGATCCCAAGGCGAGCCTGCCCGAGCTCACCCAGCTGCTCGCCGAGCGCCTGGGTGGCGAAGGCCGCGCACGGGCGCAGAACCGGCGCCAGGCGGTGCAGAAGACGATCGCCGCCGAGCGCGAGGCGCTGGTGGCCAAGGCGCGCGCCGAAGCCGCCAAATCGCCGATCCGACCGCTGGCGCTGCTCGAGGCCCTGGGCGCGGTCCTACCGCGCGACGCCGTGGTGATCGAGGAATCGATCTCCTCTTCGCCCGGACTGCGCCAGCTCGTGCGCAGCGACGATCCGCAAAGCTTCTTCGGCTTGCGCGGCGGCGGCATCGGCTGGGGATTGCCGGCGGCGATCGGGGCGAAGCTCGCGCTCCCGGATCGGCCGGTGGTGGCGCTCATCGGCGACGGCAGCGCCATGTACACCTGCCAGGCGCTGTGGAGTGCGGCGCATGACAAGGTCGGCGTCGTCTTCGTCATCCTCAACAACCGCTCCTATCGCATCCTGAAGCAGCGCACCAACGCGATGAAGGGCTTCGCCGCGCAGACTGACCGCTATGTCGGCATGGATCTGACCGATCCGCCGGTCGACTACGTCGGACTTGCACGCTCGCTGGGCGTCAAGGGAGCACGTACCGCGGCACTCGGCGAAGCGGTCGATCTGGTGCGCCAGGCGCTCGCGGAATCGGGGCCGTCCCTCATCGAAGTGGAGCTCGACCGCACCTACACGCCGATGTAGTCGGCGCGTCGCCCGCCCCTCGCTCCAAGGAAGTAGGTGACCAGCCCCAGGATTTTAACTAGTCTATTTTCCATAGAACCAAATTCCTGCCTCGACCCGGGGTCAAGGAAGGCGCGTGGCAGAGGGCCTCGCTGGGCTCTCTGCCGCCATAACAAGGAGGGAGAAGATGCACCAGAAGATGGCCGTAGCGGTCGCCACGATGGTGGCCGCGGGGGCGTTGCTGGCCGGCTGCGCACAGCAGCAGCAGGCGGCGGCAGACTCGCCGCCGGCGGCGAAGGCCGCTCCGGCGATGGCGATGAAGGCGGTCCCGCCCGACGGTGCGAGCGGCGCCGACTGGCTGACCTACCACGGCACTTGGCGGGACTACGATTTCAGCAGCCTCACCCAGATCAATTCCGACAATGTGAAGGGTCTTCAGGTCGCCTGGACGCATGATCCCGGCCGCGACACGCGCGGTCTGCAATCGATGCCGCTGGCTCAGGACGGCGTGCTCTATTATTCGGGCTCCTACAGCCGTACCTATGCCCTTGATGGCGCCACCGGTAAGGAAATCTGGCACTATTTCCCGAAGCTCGACGAAGCGCTCATCAAGCGCCAGACGCACTCGCCCTATAACCGTGGCGTCGCCCTCGGCGATGGGCGGGTCTATGTCGGCACCGTCGACGGCCAGCTCATCGGCCTCGACCAGAAGACCGGCAAGCAGGTCTGGGATACCAAGCTGATCAACTCCGAGAAGCTCACCGTCGGCTTCACCGGGGCGCCGGTGTTCCTGCCCGGGAAGAACCTGGTGGTGATCGGCGCGCAGGGCGGCGAATGGCCCTATCGCGGCCCGATCTTCGGGGTCGATGCGACCACCGGCAAGAAGAAGTGGACCTTCTTCACCGTGGCACCCGACGCCAAGTCGCGGGCGACCTGGGGCCATAATTCCTGGCGGACCGGCGGCGGCGGCGGCTGGATGCCGGGCACCTACGACGCCTCGACCAACACGCTGTGGTGGGGCACCGCCAATCCCGCGCCGCTCTATGACTGGTCCGGCAAGGACTGGCAGCACAAGGGTGCGCGGCCGGGCGACAACCTCTACACCAGCTCGGTCGTTGCTCTCGATCCCGACACCGGCAAGCTCAAATTCTATCACCAGGAGCTGCCGCACGATGCCTGGGACTTCGACAGCGCCGTGGGCGAGTTCCTGATGATCGACCAGGACGGCAAGCAGCTGGTCGTCCATCCCGACAAGAGTGGGTACATCTTCGTCTACAACCGTGGCAATGCCAGCCTCGTCAATGTCTGGCGGATCACCCAGAACAGCAACTTCGTCAAGGATATCGATCCGCATACCGGCGAGCTGATCGGACGGCGTGACTTCACCGCCGGCCATGTCGATCCGCCGCTCTGCCCGGCGATCGACGGCGGCGTCAGCTTCAATTCCGGCGCCTATGACCCGCGCACCGGCACCTATTTCAAGGTGGGCAACGAGTGGTGCATGGATCTGAAAGTGGTGAAGACGCGACCGATCCTCGAGCCGCAGGCGCAGCTCAATATCGGCGCCGACTTCCACGAAGTGCCGCCTCCGGGCGCCGACAAGCCCTGGGGCCATGTCGACGCGCGCGACCCCGTGACCGGTCAGGTCAAGTGGTCGGTCAAGTACAAGGAGCCGCCGCTGGCGAGCCTGCTCGCGACCGCCGGCAACCTGCTCTTCGTGCCGGATGCCGAAGGCGTGCTGCACGCCTTGGATTCGCGCACCGGGCAGGAGCTGTGGTCGCATTCCGACGGCGTTGGGCATGATGGCGGCATCATGACCTACGAGGCCAAGGGCAAGCAGTATGTCGCCGTGGTCGCCGGTTGGGGCGGCATGGTGACCGACGGCTTCCCGAAGATGTTCGGCGAGCCCTTCACCAGCATGCCGCGCAATACCGGCGTGCTGACGGTCTACGCGCTGAAATAGTCTGGGGAGCGACGTTGGAAGGGCGGGGCAGATTTGCCCCGCCCTTTTGACTGGAGCAGAAAGAATGAGAAAATCGGTTCTAGGAATCGCCGCAGCCGCGGCATTGATCCTCGCCGCGGCGCCCGTGCTCGCCGCGGCGAAGCACGAGGCGCCGATGAGCGATGAGGATGTCGAAGGACTCTTTGCGTCGGTCTGCGGCTTCTGCCATGCCGATGGCGGACGGACCGCGGGCAAGGGCCCGCAGCTCATGGGCACCAAGCGCAGCGACGCCTTCATCGTCAACCGCATCAAATTCGGCAAGTTCGGCCGCATGCCCGCCTTTGGCCAGCAATTGTCCGACCGCGAGATCAAGGCCATCGTCCACTACATCCGCAACCTGAAACCCGATTGACCGCCATGCCCCGAAATCTTTCGACCGCCTTCCTCGCCGCGCTGCTCGGTGCGGTGCTCTGCGCAGCTCCAGCCGCCGCGCGCGGCCTCGACGCGATCAAGGCGAGCGGCACGCTCGCCGTCTGCGCCAATCCGAACGCCCTGCCCTTTGCCAGCAAGAAAGGCCCGCGCCACGGCTTCCAGTTGGATCTGGCGGAAGCGCTGGCGCATCAGCTCGGCGTCAGCCTAACGCCGGAATGGGTGATCACCAGCTATGACATGTATCGCGTCCATTGCGATATCGTCATGGACAGCATCGTCGATCCAGAGGTGGAGGAGGGCTCCCCCCTGAAGCTTTCCAAGCCCTATCGACGCAGCGGCGTGGCGCTGGCGATCCGCGCCGGCGATCACATCAGCTCGCTGGCCGATCTCTCTCACCGCAAGGTCGGCGTGCTCACCAGCTCGATCGCCGCGATGACGCTCAACAAGCGCAACATCGAGACCGTGCCGGATATCTTCGAGGATCATCTCCTCGAGATGCTGGCGCGGCACGAGATCGACGCCGCCGCGGTCACCGCGGCGTCCGCCGGCTACTACAACATGCGCCATCCCAAGGCGAAGGTCCGGCTGGTCTACGTCTTCAACGGCCAGCCCGGCCTCTCCTGGAATGTCGCCGTCGGCATGCGGCAGCCCGATGCGCAGCTCCGCCAGGCGATCGACGGCGCGCTCACGCAGCTCATTGCCGACGGCACGGTGAAGCGCGTCTACGCGCGCTACGGCGTCGAGGTCCTGCCGCCGCAGTGAGCGGCGCGCCGGGGAAGCGGCTTACCGCTTTCCCGTCGGCAGCTTGTTGAAGGGCAGGTCCTTGTCGACCCGCACATCCTGCGGCAGGCCAAGCACGCGCTCGGCGATGATGTTGCGCAGAATCTCGTCACTGCCGCCGGCAATGCGCAGCGCCGGCGAATAAAGCAGCGCCTGCTGGAAAAGCGCCTGCGCCGGCATCGCCGCTTCATCGGTCATGATGCCGGCCATGCCCATGAGATCGATGCCAAAGGAGGCGATCTCCTGCAGCTTGGAGGCGCTGACCAGCTTGCCGATCGAGGCTTCAGGACCCGGCGTCTCGCCGCGCGAGAGACGCGTCATGGTGCGGAACTTGGTGTATTTGAGCCCTTGCGCCTTGACGTACCAATCGGCGAGCCGGTCGCGCACCGCCGCATTGCCGAGCGCCGGCCCGTCCTCGAGCTCGACCCGGCGCGCGAGCTCGAAGATTTCGCGAAAATCCGGGCCCGGTGCGTCGCCGACCGCCAGGCGCTCGTTCATCAAGGTGGTGAGCGCCACCTGCCAGCCGGCGCCCACCGGGCCGAGCCGCTGCGCGTCGGGCACGCGCACGTCGGTGAAGAACACCTCGTTGAAATGCGACTGTCCCGAGATCTGCCGGATCGGGCGGATCTCGATGCCCGGCGACTTCATGCTCAGGAAGAAGAAGGTCAGCCCCTTGTGCTTCGGCAGATTGGGATCGCTGCGCGTGACGATGATGCCGTAATCGCTGTAATGCGCGCCCGAGGTCCAGATCTTCTGGCCGTTGATCACCCATTCGTCGCCCCGCCTCTCGGCGCGCGTGCGCAGCCCTGCGAGGTCGGAGCCGCCGGCGGGCTCGGAGAAGAGCTGGCACCAGATCTCATCGCCCTTGAGGGCCGGCGGTGCAAAGCGCTGCCGCTGCTCCGCCGTGCCCCAGCCGCAGAGCGTCGGGATGCACATGCCGAGGCCGATCTCAAAGAAGCCGCGCGGCACGGCGTAGTGCGCCTCTTCCTGGTTGTAGATCACCTGCTCGATCGGCGTGCCGCCGCGGCCGGTCCATTCCTTGGGCCAGGTGATGCCGGCGAAGCCGGCGGCATATTTCTTCGCCTGCCATGCCTTTGCCCGCTCGAGCGCGCCGGAGGCGCTCTGGCTGGTGCGATAGCCCTGCGCGCTGCCGGGCGCGAGGCGCTCGGCATTGGCGGCGAGGAATTCCCTCACTTCGGCACGGAACTTCGCTTCCTGCGGCGTATCCTCGAAGTCCATCTTTCTTCTCCTCAGGGCGCGATGCCGGTGGCTCCGTCGAGCGCCGCGTCGTTCTGCGCCTCCAGCCGCGAGATGAGCCGCTCCTTCCATTCGCGCGGCGATCCCAGCGCCAGCGCCAGCAGCTTGGCGCGGCGGTAGAAGAGATGGCAGTCGAAAGCCCAGGTGTAGCCCATGCCGCCATGGGTCTGGATGTTCTCCTGGGCGGCAAGCGAGAAGGCTTCGCTGGCCGCGACCCGCGCCGCCGCCGCGGCGATCGGCAGCTCCGGCGCGTTCTGCGACAGCGCCCAGGCGCCATAATAGGCGTTCGAGCGCGCGAGCTCGGTGGCGACATAGACGTCGGCGAGTTTGTGCTTGATCGCCTGGAAGGAGCCGATGGGCCGGCCGAAGGCGTAGCGCTCGAGGGCGTAGGACTTGGCCATGTCGAGCGCCGCCTGTGCGCCGCCGACCTGCTCGAAGGCGAAGAGCACGGCGGCGCGGTCGAAGAGCCGCTCGAGGAGCGCCGCGCCTTCGCCCGGCGCGCCGAGCGGCTCGGCCGCGGCGCCGTTGAAGGCCAGCCGCGCATGGCTGCGCGAGGGATCGATGGTGGCGATCCGCTCGCGCGCGATGCCGGGTCCGCCGAGCTCGACAAGAAAGAGCCCAAGACGGCGGTCGGCGCCCTGGGCCGCCACCACCGCGAGATCGGCGATGTCGCCGTCGGGCACCGGCTGCTTCGTTCCGGTCAGACGGTCCTTCGCCACGCTGGCCGAAAGCCGCGTCAGATCGAGCGCCCCCGACCCTTCGGCAAGCGCCAGCGTGCCGATGGCGGCGCCCGAGGCGAGCTTCGGTAGATGGCGTTCCTTCTGCGCCGTGCTGCCGGCGAGCAGGATCGCCTCGGCGGCAAGATAGGCGGTCGAGGCGAAGGGCACCGGCGCCAGGAAGGCGCCGAGCTCCTCGGCGAGCACGCAGAGCCCGAGATGGCCGAGGCCAGCGCCGCCGAACTCCTCAGGAATGGCGGCGCCGATCCAGCCCATCTCGCCGATCTCGCGCCACATCGCCGGATCATGCGCGCCCTCGCCGTCGAGAACGCGGCGCGCCGCGGCCAGCGCGTTGCGCTCGGTGAGGAAGCGCCGCGCCTCCTCGCGCAGCTGCTTCAGCTCGTCGGAGAAATCGAAGTTCATCGCGAGGCCTAGTACTGGACGCGCTGGGTGATGGCGCCGTCGACGATGAGATTGGCGCCGGTTATGAAGCTCGCGCGCGGGCTCGCCAGGTAGACGGCCGCGTCCGCCACCTCCTCGGGCTTGCCCATGCGGCCGGTCGGGTTGCGCGCCAGCGCCGCCTTGAAGAAGTCGGGCATCTTCTCCTCGCGCATGTTCCAGATGCCGCCCTTGAAGTAGATCGTGCCAGGCGAGACCATGTTGACCCGCACTTTCTTGCGGGCGTAGTTCTGCGCGGTGGACTTCATGAACGGCACCAGAGCCGCCTTGACCGCGTTGTAGGGCCGTGTCGGCCCGGTCACTTCGACCGCAGCGACGGAGCCGATGATGACGACCGATCCGGCGCCCGATTTCTCGAGCAGCGGCAAGGCGGCCTCGACACCCGCCACCGTTCCCAGCACATCGACCTCGAAGCTGGTGCGCCAGCTCTGCTCGTCGGCGGTCACCGCGAGCGCGCTGACATTGGCGATGAAGATGTCCAGCCCGCCCAGCGTCCGCGCCGCCTCCGCCACAAAGCCGCGCAGCGCCTTGGTGTCGGCGACATCGACCGAACCGCCCCAGGCTTTGACCCCCTTGCGGCCGAGCGCCGCCACGGCCTCGTCGACCTGGCCCTTGTGGCGCGCACAGATGGCGACGTCCGCGCCCTCCTCGGCCAGCAGCTCGGCGATGGCGCGGCCGATGCCGCGCGTGCCGCCGGTGACGATCGCCTTCTTTCCCTTGAGCTTCAGATCCACGAGCCGTCTCCTTCAGCGTCCCTTCCATTGCGGCTTGCGCTTCTCGGCGAAGGCCTTCGGGCCTTCGACCCGATCCTCGCTGCGCGCCAGCGCCGCCACCGCGGGATAGTCGCGCTGCACCGCATAGGCAGCGGCGATGCCGCCGGCCGTGTCGAGGCTGCGATAGACCGTCTCCTTGGAAGCGCGGATCGACATCGGCGAGCATTCGAGGATCTGCGCCGCCCAGCGCTTCGCCGCGGCCAGCGCCTCGCCTTCGGCCACCACCTCGGTGACGAAGCCCAGCTCCTTGCCCTCGCGCGCGCCGACGCGCCGGCCGGTGAGGATCATGCCCATGGCCTGCTTCAGCGGGATCATGCGCGGCAGACGGTGGAGACCGCCGGCGAGCGCTGCCAATCCCACGCGCGGCTCCGGCAAGGCGAAGATCGCGTTCTCGGCCGCGATGATGAGGTCGCAGGCGAGCGCGATCTCGAAGCCGCCGCCCATGGCGACGCCGTTCACCGCGGCAATTACCGGCTTCACGAGATCGAAGCGCGCGGTGATGCCGGCAAATCCCGAAGGCGGATGGCCGGTCGGATTGCCCGCGGCCTGGTATTTGAGATCGTTGCCGGCCGAGAACGCCTTGTTGCCCGCGCCGGTGACGATCGCAATCCAGAGCTCGGGATCGGTGGCAAAGCCGTTGAAGACCTCATCGAGCTCGAAATGCGCCGGGCGGTGCAGCGCGTTCATCACCTCGGGCCGGTTGAGGGTGACGATCAGCAGCCGTCCCTCGCGCTCGACGCGGCAGAATTGATATTCGGCCAAGCTGTCCTCCCGGGTCCGCTGGACGCGGCCTTGTTAACGCCAGTTTGCCCGAGGCGCGGCACGGGCGCAAATCTGCTTGGCTCTACCCTCCCAGAGGGCGCGGGTCTGCTTGGCGCGGCCCTCCTAGGGCGCGCGAAGTCGACCGCGGTGGTATTGCCGCCGCTGATCACCACGCCGACACGCTCGCCGGCGTCGGGCCGGTAGCGGCCGGAGAGCAGCGCGGCGACGCCCACTGCGGCGCCGGGCTCTGCAACGAGGCGGAGCTTTTCCCAAAGCGCGCGCTGCGCCGCTTCGATCGCGGCGTCCTCGACCAGCACCACGCGCTCGACATGCTGACGCGCGATCGGGAAGACGCGCTCGCCGATGCGGCGCGGTGCCAGCGAGTCCGCAGCAATCCCGCCAGCCTCGGCATCGACCGGCGCGCCCGCGGCAAGCGCGCGGGTGAGGGTCGGCGCCGCCTCGGGCTCGACCCCGACGACGCGGACGGCGCCTGCATACCATGATGAGCCGCTCGGTGGCGGCGATCCGGCGTCGGTTGATCGAAGCTTCGGCCATGCTGCACCCTTCCGGCCAGAGCGCTTGACTCCTACTTCGTTAATTAGGAAATTGTCAATATGCCTATCGAGCACGTGCTGCGCGCACTGGCCAATGAGCGGCGGCTGCTCATCCTGGAATGGCTCAAGGAGCCCCGGACGCATTTCCCGCCGCAGCGCGACGGCGACCTCGTCAGGGACGGCGTCTGCGGCGTGCTGATCGCGCAGAAGCTCGGCGTCAGCCAGCCGACGGTAAGCGGGCATCTCCGATTGCTGGCGCAGGCCGGCCTGCTCCGCGCCAAGCGCATCAAGCAATGGACGTTCTATCGCCGCGACGAGGCGCAGATCCGCGCGCTCAAGAAGGCGATCCTGGCGAAAGTCTGAGCGCGCGGAACCGCAGGCGAGGACGACGAAGAGGCAGGAGAAACGGGATGCGACCGACGGAACCGCGGCTCATGCCGCTCGAGGAGAGCGAGTTCAGCCCCGAGCAGCGCGAGCTGCTTGCGCCGCTTGCGCGGGGCGGACGCGTCTACAACATCTTCCGCACCCTGGCGCGCTACCCGAAGCTGATGAAGCGCTGGCTCCCCTTCGCCAATCACCTGCTGTTCAAGTCGAGCCTGGCGGCGCGCGACCGTGAGTTGCTGATCCTGCGGGTCGCTTGGCTCACGCGCAGCGAATACGAATGGGGCCAGCACGTGGAAATCGCCAAGCGCGAGGGAATTGCGCCGGCCGAGATCGAGCGGGTCGCAGCGGGGGCCACCGCAGAGGGCTGGACGGACGAGGATGCGGCGCTGCTCAGGGCGGCCGACGAGCTCTGGGAGAATGCCTGCCTCGGCGAGGCGAGCTGGGCCGCGCTGCGGCGCCGCTTCAGCGAAAGAGAGATCATGGACCTCGTCTTCACCGTCGGCGGGTATGCCCTGCTGGCCATGGCGCTGAACAGCTTCGGCGTGCGGCTCGACCCGGATCTCCAAGGGTTCCGCCCCTAGACCCGGGGCAACCGGTGCCCCATCACAAGGCCGCGAGCGCCGCTGGGGCGGCGTCGAGCCGGGTCGGGTTTATCGGGTTTTGTTGCGCGTTTTCAAATGGTTGAATTCTCGGGCTACGCTGGCGCATGTCTGGCATACCAAGAATTAGGACCAAATCGGTCCTTGAAAACCGGGGCCAGCGGGCCCATCTCTGTGAAGCCGCCGAGGGAATGGCGGCCCCTCTGACCTGATCCCGACCGCAATCGACGCGAGCCGGCCCCGCGTGGAGCCGGTGCCCCGGGCGCGGTGTTGGGAGAGAGGCGGAGAGGTACGGGAGACCGAAGAGATGAATCACAAGTTAGACACTACCCTCGTCCGCTTCGTCGAAGAGGCCAAGCGCTTCCCCATGCTCAGCCCCGAGCGCGAGCAGGAGCTGGCGCGCGCTTGGCGCGATCACGAGGACCGGGACGCGCTGAAGCACCTTGTCGGCAGCCATCTGCGCCTGGTCGTAAAGATCGCGCGCGGTTTCACCGGCTATGGCCTGCCGCTGGCCGACCTGGTGGCCGAGGGCAACGTCGGCTTGATGCAGGCGGCCGAGAAATTCGACCCCGATCGCGGCTTCCGCTTCGCCACCTATGCGATGTGGTGGATCCGCGCGGCTATTCAGGAATACATCCTGCATTCCTGGTCGCTGGTGAAGATGGGGACGACGGCGGCGCAGAAGAAGCTGTTCTTCAACCTGCGCAAGCTCAAGGGCCAGATGGCCGAGCTCGAGCAGGGCGATCTCCCGCCGGAAGCGGTGACCAAGATCGCCACCGAGCTCGACGTGCCCGAGACCGAGGTCATCGAAATGAACCGGCGGCTCGCCGGCGCGGACAATTCGCTGAACGCACTGATGGGCGGCGTCGGCGCCGACAGCGACAGCGAGTGGCTCGACATGCTGCCCGATGAATCGCCGAGCCAGGAGACCCTCATCGGCGATCGCAAGGAGCTGCAGCAGCGCCGACTGATGCTCGACGTCGCGTTGAAGAAGCTCAACCCGCGCGAACGCGACATCATCTTCGAGCGCCGCCTCAAGGACGAGCCCTCGACGCTCGAGGAACTGTCGCATCGCTACGCGGTGTCGCGCGAGCGCATCCGCCAGATCGAGGTGCGGGCCTTCGAGAAGCTGCAGCGCGCCATGCGCGAGCAGACCCGCCTCACCCGCCAGGACAATCGCGCACTGGCGGTGGCGTAAGGCAACTCTCAGGCTTCAATCGTCAGTGATCAGTCGCCGGTTGAGTAAGGCCGGCGACTGAAAACTTATGACTGACGAGTGATCACTTTCCACAGCCGGGTGGCGTTTGTCCGGCATGCAATCCCCCCTCGAGATCGCTTTCCATAACCTGCCCAGCTCGGAATGGGTCGAGCAGGAGATTCGCGAGCGCGTCGCCAAGCTCGAGAAGCGCTATCCCCGGCTGGTCGGCTGCCGTGTCTCGGTCGAGGCGCTGCATCATCAGCACCGCACCGGTAATATCTACGAGGTCCATATCGACCTGAAGCTGCCGGGCGGCGAGGTTGCGGTGAGCCGAGAGCCACACCACGCGCGCGACAAGTACGCCCATCCCGACTTGAAGCGCTCGCTGCGCGATGCTTTCGCTGCAGCGGAGCGGCGGCTCGACGATTTCAAAGAGCAGCAGGCGGGCGAGATCAAAACACATGCGGTGCCCTTCCAGGGGCAGATTGCCGAGATCGATCTCGCGGGCGAGCACGGCTTCATTCTGACCGCCGAGGGCTCGCAGCTCTATTTTCACCGCAACAGCGTGATGAATGCCGATTTCGCCAAGCTGAAGCGCGGCGATGCCGTGCATTATGTCGCGACCGACGGCGACACGGGTCCCACGGCCGCCAAGGTCTGGCTGGGACCCGATTACCACCTGGATTAAACGGCGCCGCGAGCGGCCTGGGAGGCGCGCTCTTTGCAAGCAAAGGGCGAGAGCTCGCCGCCGACATGACAGTTCAGCGACGATTACTGCCGTTCAATTCAATGCCCTTTACTCCAAGGGGTGAGCGAATACCCCCTGGCACCGGGCTGACGCATAGTATTCTACCGCGAGTGGCGTTTTTCCACAGATTTTTGCACAGAACGCTACTTGCGTTATCCACAAACCCAACCTAAAATAAATTTAATTAACGAAAAACGAAATCTGCGATTGGGGAGGCGAACCATGTCGAGGGACAAGCACGCAACGGGCGATGTTGCGGCAACGGAGCCGCACGCCTCATCGGCGGACACGGAAGACGGCGGCAGCCCTTCCGCCCGTCACTCCGGTCATATCGGTTTTCTCACTCTTCCAAGTTCCGCCCATGTCAGTCATGGCGGCGACAGCGCCGGCAGCGACGCGCCGGGAGGGCTGCATTTCGAGCAGCCCACCCCGTTCGTCTTCGTGCCGAAAGGCGCGGATAGCGTATTCGACGATTTCCGGTCGGGCGACCTGCCGCAGCCGGCCCACGAGGCGCCGCACGGCGCGGCATCCATGGCATCCGGCGAGTTCAACGGCGGCAATGCCGAGCTCACCTGGAGCTACAATGCCGTCAGCGGGCTGCAGATCCACGCCGCCGCCGGTTATCTCCAGACGGCGGAAGGCAATGGCGGCTTCACGCTCGATGTCGCCACCAACGGGAGTTGGGAGCTGCACTTCTCGGGCAGCGGCGACAAGATCGGCTACGGCTTCCAAGCGGGATGGATGGAGCACGGTCCCTCGGCGGCGCTGAACGGGCCGCCGGGACCGCCGCCGGCCGGCGACACGCTGGTGCAGTTCACCACGCCCGGCTCCTATGACGTCAGCGCCGGCCACGAAGACGTCCAGGGCGACCCAGGGCGCGACGTCTTCTTCGGCGGCATCGACGACTACATGAATGGCGGCGGCGGCCTCAACTGCGCCGCCTATAACGGCCCGCAGGCGGTGCTGATCGATCTTCAGCACGGTCACGGCTATGGCGGCAATGCGGAGGGCGACTCCTACGTCAACATGGAGCAGGGGCGCGGCTCGGCACAGGGCAGCATCGTGATCGGCAATGCCGACGGCAGCGACCTCAAGAGCGGCGGCGCCGACAGCGTGCTGATCTCGACCGGCGGCACCGGGCCCAACGCGATCGGCGTCACCGACGAGCTCAGGCCCGACGGGCCCAATTGCCTGCTGGTCTCGACGGTCGGCGCCGACAATGTCGTGTTCGACCCCTCGCATGGCTGGCAGCTCGGCGACACGGAAACGATGCTCGGCTTCAACGCGGCGCATGGCGATGCGCTCAACCTGACCGCGGCGCAGACCAACTGGGTCAGCGGCACGAGCAACATCACCGACTACCTGAAGCTGGTCGACGAGAGCGATGGCACGCATGTGCTGTTCAGTCCCGACGGCCATGTTGCGACCAACGCGGTGGAACTCGTCGATCTCAAGCTCGACCACGGGCTCGACCTCCACCAGCTCTACGCGAACCACAACATCGTGATCTAGATCGGCATCGTGATCCGGATCGGCCCCATCGCGGCGATCCGGATCACCAAGCGGCGAGGCAGGCATATGAGCTTCTCGTCCGTGTCAGCGGCTGTCGGCGCCCAGCGCGCCGCGCTTGGCGCCGTCTTCGCCTTCAGCTTCATCCTCAACCTGCTGCTGCTCGTCTCGCCGCTCTACATGATGCTGGTCTTCGACCATGTGCTGACGAGCCGGAGCGTCGATACCCTCCTGGTGTTGAGCCTGCTGGCGGCGATGGCCGTTCTCTTCCATGGTGCCTTCGACGTGCTGCGTGCGCAGATCCTGGCGCGCGTGGCGCTCACCATCGAGGCCGGGCTCTCGCCCTCCGTGACCGCGCGCGCGCTCTCGCTCGCTCGCAAGACGCCCGCAGGGACCACGGCGCATGCGCTGCGCGACCTCGCCACCCTGCGCGGCCTCTTCACCGGCGGCGGTGCCTTGGCGGTCATCGACTCGCCCTGGACGCTGCTCTTCGCCGCCAGCCTCTTCATCCTCCATCCGCTGCTCGGCCTCGCCGGGATGCTCGCCGCGGCGGCGCTGCTGCTGGTCGCGGCGGCCGGGGAAGGAATCGCACGCCGGCCGCTTCGCCAAGCGCAACGCCTTGCGCCGCCGGTCGTCGACTGGACGGAGCTCGTGGCGCGGCAGGCCGACAGCATCGCCGGGCTCGGCATGTCGCACGGCGTCGAGCGGGAGCTCCGTCAGCGCGGTGCGGCGCTCGCGGTCGCGCAGCTCGCAACGGCGGATCGCAGCGCGGCGGCGGGGGCCGCGGCCCGCGGCGTGCGGATGCTGGCGCAGATGGCGATCATCGCGCTTGGCGCCAGCCTCGTGTTGCGGCATGAGCTTGGCGCCGGCGGCATGGTCGCCGCCTCGCTGCTGCTGGCGCGCATGCTGGCGCCGATCGAAAGCGCCATCGCCAATGCGCGTCTCTTCGCCCAGGCGCGCATAGCCTGGCGGCGCCTGGAGCAACTCCTCGCCTTGCCCGACCCGCGGCCGGGCGCGGTGCGGCCGGGCGCGCGCGGCGGCCTGACCGTCGAGGGCCTGAGCTATCTGGCGCCCGGCGCGCGCGAGCCCACGCTGCGGCAGATTTCGTTCCGCCTCGAACCCGGCGAGGTTCTGGGGCTGCTCGGCCCCTCCGCCGCCGGCAAGTCGATACTGGCCCGCCTGCTCGTCGGCGGCCTCGCGCCAGGCGCCGGCCAGCTCCGGCTCGACGGCGTCGATATCGGGCTTTGGCCGCAAGGGGAGCGAGGCCGCCGGCTCGGCTACCTGCCGCAACAGGCCGTGCTCTTCCCGGGCAGCGTCGCGCAGAACATCGCCGGCTTCGACGAGGCCTCGGCCGAAACGGTGGCGGCGGCGGCGATGCTGGCCGGCATGCATGAGCGCATCCTCGACCTGCCGCGAGGCTACGACTCGCCGGTGGAGGGCGATGGCGCAGCGTTGGCCGGCGGCTTGCGGCAGGGGATCGCTTTGGCTCGCGCTTTCTTCGGCTCGCCACCGCTGATCGTGCTCGACGAGCCCGCGCTCCATCTCGACGGCGGCGCGCGGGACGCATTGCTCGGCGCTCTTGCTGCCTTGAAGGCGGCGGGCACGATGCTCGTCATCGTCACCCGCGAGCCGCTGCTGCTCGAGCGCGCCGACAAGCTGGCACTGCTCAACCACGGCCAAATCAGCGCCTTCGGGCCGCGTACCGAGGTGTTGAGCCGCCTCGGGGCCGCTCTGCCGGATCGCCGCTCGGCGCCGGCGCAGGTGGTTTCCGGCGGACGGCGCCTCGCATGACCGCCGCGGCGCACGTAGCCGCCGACGCGGCCGAGGCCGTCGCATACCGCGGCATCGCACCACGCATCCGCGCGGGTCTTGCGACCGGCGCGGCGTTGGTCGGCGCGCTGGCAGTCTGGTCGGCGCTCGCGCCGATCGAGAGCGCGGCCATCGCGCCGGGGACGGTGAAGGTCGAATCGACGCGCAAGACGCTGCAGCATCTCGAAGGCGGCGTCATCCGCCAGATTCTCGTCGCCGAGGGCAGCCAGGTAAAGGCGGGCGACGTGCTGCTGCGCCTCGATCCGACGAAGGCGCGCGCCAACCGCGACACGCTCGTCGATCAGTTCGCCGCCGCGCTCGCCGACGAAGCGCGATTGCGCGCCGAATTCGCCGGACGGGCGGCGATCGAGCTGCCGCCCGAGCTCGCGGCGCGCCGGCAGGAGCCGCGCATCGCCGAGATCATGACCGGCCAGGAACGCATCCTCGCCGCGCATCAGGCGCTGTTGCGCGCGCGCATTGCGGTGTGGGAGGAGCGCGCGGCCCAGAGCCGCAGCGAGATGGCGGGAATGAAGGCGCAGGACCAGGCGCTGGAGCGGCAGCTCGCGCTCATCGCGCAGGAGACCGCGGACTCGCAGACGCTCCTGGCCAAGGGGCTCGAGCGGCGGCCCCACATGCTCGCACTCGAGCGCACGCGTGCCGATCTCGAGGGGCGGCGCGCGGATCTGCGGGCGCAGAGCGCGCGCGCCCTTCAGGTGATTGCCGAGAGCGCCGCGCAGGTGGCGAGCGTGCAATATGATTCGGATAAGGACCTCTCCGAGCAGCTACGCGATGCCGAGGCGCGGGCCAAGGAGCTGCGCGAGCAGGTGCAGGTCGCATCGGATGTGCTGGCGCGCACGGAGCTGCGCGCTCCGGTCGCCGGAACGGTGACCGATCTGCGCGTCCACACGATCGGCGGCGTCATCGCGCCGGGCGATCGGCTCATGGATATCGTGCCGGCGCGCGACCGCCTGCTGGTCGAAGTCGAGATCCGGCCGGAGGACATCTACCTGCTGCATCGCGGTCAGCGCGCGCAGGTGCGCCTGCTGGCCTATCGCCAGCGTGTCGCGCCCGCGCTCGCGGCGACGCTCGATTATGTCGCGCCGGATCTCGCCGACGATAAGCGGAGCGACCAGCCGCACTATACCGGCCGCGTTGTCCTCGATCAGTCCGACCTTGGCGTTCATCCCGAGATCAGACTCGTCGCCGGCATGCAGGCCGAAGTCATGATCGCCACAGGCCATACCACCGTCGCGCTTTATGCGCTGTCGCCCCTGCTCGATGTGTTCCGCCGCGCAATGCGCGACCGCTGAGGAGGCGGCGAGAGCAAGGACGACTGAGCTGAATGAGGGAGGGCAGCGTGAGCGCGACCCTGAGCGGTTATGAAGCCTCCGCCTCCGAGGGCGGAAGGCGAACCAGAGCGTGGCAGCGCCTCGGCGCACCGCTGCGCGCGCGGCTCAACGGCTGGATCGAGCGCGGATTGCCGCTGCAGCAGCTCCTCTTCCTCGCCCTGCTATCGGTTTCGGCGATCCCGGCGCTGGTCTTCGCCGTCTGGGAGGACCGCACCGCCATGACCCGCGAGATGGACGCGGCGCGCGATAAACATCTGGTCATAGCCAAGCATCTCGCGCAGGCGCTGACGCGCTACGAGCGCGACGTCACCGCCGTCTTCCGCTTCGTCGTCAGCCAGGGCGAAAGGGCGGGCAAGGCGCCGGGCATGCCTGACCTCCTGACCTCGCTCGATTTCCGCTATCTCTGCATCTTCGACGATCGCAATGCGACGCTTCATCTTTGGATGGCGCCGCAGATGTCGCGTGCATCGCTACCCCAGCCGGAATTGAAGCGCCTGCTGCGGGAGAAGGCGCTTGCCGCTCCCGGCAAGCCGGTGATGACCAATTTCATGCTCAGCGGCGGCACGCCGTTGCTCTTCCTCGTGCAGACGGTCGACGATCACTCCTTCGCCGTGGCCGGTATCGGCGCCGGGTATTTCTCCGAACTGCGCAAAGCCATCACGTTCGGTGAGCACGGACATGCGGCGATCTTCGATCGCGCCGGCCATATCATCGCGCACCCCTCGCCGGAATGGGAGGCGACGCTGCACGACCTGTCGCAGGCGCCGCCGGTTGCGGCGGCGATGCGCGGCGGGACCGGCGTCACCACTTTCTTCTCGCCGGCGGTCAAAGCCCAGATGATCACCGGCTATGCGGCGGTGCCCGGCGTCGGTTGGGGTGTGATGGTGCCGCAGCCGCTGAGCGAGATCGCAGCGCGCGCCCATAGCGCCCGGGACGTCGCCTTCGCCATCGGCGGCGCCGGGCTTGTGCTCGCGGCGCTGGTGGCTGGCGCGCCGCCTCACTGCGCCGATCCGCGCGGTCGCCGAGACCGCTGGCAAGATCGCCGCCGGCGGCGGCGACGAGCGCGTACCGCCCTTCCCTGCCCGCACGCCGCGCGAACTGCGCGACCTCGCGGGATCCTTCAACCGCATGGTCGACGACCTCGATCGCTCGGCGCACAATCTTGCTGCGGCAGAAGCCGAGCTGAGGCAGGCGCAGAAGCTCGAGGCGCTGGGCCGGCTCACCGGCGGGATCGCACATGATTTCAACAATGTGCTGACGATCATCGGCGGCAATCTCGAGCTTCTGGAGCAGCGCTGCCCCGCGGTTCCCGGGATAAGCCGGATCATCAAGACCGCCGCGTCGGGCGTGCTGCGCGCACAAAAGTTGACGCAGCAGCTTCTCGCTTATGCGCGCAAGCAGACGCTGCAGCTCGAGCCGCTGGACGTCAACCAGGTGGTCGGGGAGATCGCCGAGCTCGCCAAGGTCATCGCCGGCGCGCGGATCGAGCTGCTCGTGACCACGGCTCCGGTGCTGCGGACCGCGCTTTCCGACAAGAACCAGCTCGAGACGGCGCTGCTCAATCTGGTTGCCAATGCCCGCGACGCCATCGCCGATTCCGGCATGGTCGCCATCAGCACCGGCCAGGCAACGCTCGACGGCGACGAGTTCGAGGGACAGGCCGGCGAGGTCGCGCCCGGCGACTATGTGACGCTCACTGTCGCCGATACCGGCGCGGGCATGTCGCCCGAAGTGCGCGAGAAGGCGATCGAGCCGTTCTTCACGACCAAGGGTGTCGGCAAGGGCACCGGGCTCGGCCTGAGCATGGTCTACGGCTTCATGCGGCAGTCGGGCGGCTTTTTGACCATCGACAGCGAGCCCGGCGAAGGAACTCGCATCCGGCTTTATTTCCGCTGCGCCGAACGCGCCGCTGCCGCCGAGGACGCGACCGAGGTGCCGGCGAGGCTGGTCCGCCTGCGCGGCCCGGCAAGCCGGAACAAGATGGTGCTTATCGTCGAAGACGATCCGAGCGTGCGCGAATTCGCCGCGTCGGTGCTGCGGGAGTCCGGCTATACGGTGCTCGAGGCGTCGCAGGCGGAGCCGGCGCTCGACGTGCTGATGCAGGAGAACGGCATCGACGTCCTGCTCAGCGACGTCGTCATGCCGGGCGAAATGACCGGCAAGGATCTGGCGCGCATGGCGCGCGCGCACCGCACCGAGCTCGCCGTCATTCTCACCACCGGCTACTCGGACCAGCGTATGACCGACTGGCCGGTCGAGGGCACGACCTTCCTGGCGAAGCCTTATCGCGTCTCCGATCTTATGAGGGCGGTCGATGCGGCGCTGGAATCGGCCCGGCACGCGCAGGCGAGCTCGTGACTCGAGCGCTACTCCGCGTCAGCCGAGCAGCAGCACGCCGATGACAATGGTGAGCACCGTCACCGGCGCGCCCAGCTTGAAATAGGTCCAGAAATCGATGCGGATGCCGTGGCGCTCGGCGCGCTGGACGACGATGAGGTTGGCGACCGAGCCGAGGATGGTGAAGTTCCCGGCCAGCGTGGCCGCCATGGCAAGGGCGAGCCAGGCGATCCGCGGCTCGGCCAGATGCTCGACAAAGGGCTTCAGCAGCAGCACCGCGGGCACGTTGCTGACGAGATTGGAGAGGATCGCCGCCACCACGGCCATGATCGCCGGCGACTGAAGATCGACGCGCGCGGCATAGGCGAGAACATCCGGCCCGAGCAGCGCCTTTTCCATTCCGGCGACGACGATGAAGAGCCCGGCAAAAAGCAGAAGCAGCGACCAGTCGATCTCGCGATAGATGCGCTCCGGCTTGATGCGCCGCGTCAGCAGCAGCAGCGAGCCGGCGACGATCGCCACCTTGGCCGGCGGCTGGCCGAGGAAGAAGAAGAGCACCATCCCGAAGCTCGCCGCGAGCGCCTTCGCCAGCAGCACGCGATTCCAGCGCAGCCGCGGTGGCTCAGCCGCATCGAGCCGCGCGCGCGTGAAGAATTCGCGCCGCCAAACGAGCGCCACCAGCACAAGCATCACGGCGAGCCCCGCCACCGCCACCGGCGCCAGCGCGCGCGCGAAATCGCCATAGGCGATATGCGAGAAGCTGCCAATCATGATGTTTTGCGGATTGCCGGTAATGGTGGCGGTGCTGCCGATGTTGGAGCTCATCGCCAGCGCCAGCAGGTAGGGAACCGGGTTGCGGCGCAGCCGCAAGGTCAGTTCCGCGACGAGCGGCGTCAGCATCAGGCAGACCGTGTCGTTGACCAGAAAAGCGGAAAGCCCGCCCGAGACGAAAGTGACGCCGAAGAGCAGCGCGAGAGGATGCCGGGCATGGCGCGCGATCCAATGCGCGGCCAGATGGAAGAACCCGGCAAAGCGCAGATTGGCCACCAGGATCATCATGCCGAGCAGCAGCGCGATGGTATCGAGATCGATGGCGCGATAGGCCTCAGCCGGCGTCAGCGCGCCCACCGCCACCATCAGGCTGGCGCCGACCAGCGCTGCGCCGGCACGGTCGAGTCTGAGCCCCGGCACGCGCCCAAGCGCGATCACGACGTAGGTGGCGGTGAAAATCAGCGCGGCGAACACGGGCACCCCGGTGGCGGCGGGACAGATTGCCGGGTCGCAACCCCTTCAACAACCGAAAAAAAGCCACAGTCCTCGCCTTTTTGGGGAGCCCGCCGCCGAGACGTTTCGTGCTAGAAGCACGCCGGGCGCGCAGGTTTGGAACGGAAGGCAGCTTCAAGGCGCATGGCGGCAAGAGGACGTGGGGAACGGCGCGACGACCCGGAAGAGGGGCCCGAGGATGGCGGCCGCCGCGAGCGGCGCCGCGCCGGGCCGCGCCGGCCGCGCGGCGGCGGGGCGGGGCGGCTCTTCCGCTGGGCGCTGCTGCTGGCGCTCTGGGGCGTCATCATCGGCGGCGGCATCATCGGCTGGTTTGCGCTCACGCTGCCGCCGACCATCGACCTCACCCAGGCGCAACGCCGGCCGAGCGTCACCCTGCTCGGTGCCGATGGCAGCCTGATCGCGACCTATGGCGATCTCTTCGGCGAGCCGCTGAAGCTCAACGAGATGCCGCGCTACCTGCCGGAAGCGGTGCTCGCCACCGAGGACCGGCGCTTCTATGAGCATTGGGGTATCGACCCCATCGGCACGCTGCGCGCGCTCTATGCCGACATCCGCGCCGGGCATGTCGTCCAGGGCGGCAGCACCATCACCCAGCAGCTCGCCAAGAATCTGTTCCTCACGCCCGATCGCACCATCAAGCGCAAGATCCACGAGGCGCTGCTGGCGATCTGGCTCGAGCACAAATTCACCAAGGACCAACTGCTCGAGATCTATCTCAATCGCATCTATCTCGGCGCCGGCACCTATGGCGTCGATGCCGCGGCGCATCGCTATTTCGACAAATCGGCACGCCATGTGACGCTCTACGAGGCGGCAACCATTGCCGGGCTGCTGAAGGCGCCGACGCGCTTCAGCCCGGCACGCGATGCCGACGAAGCGGCCAAGCGCACGGCGCAAGTGCTGACCAACATGGTCAATGCCGGCTACATCACTGCGGCGCAGGCGCAAGCGGCCGAGAAGCAACGCTCGGAGCTGGCGCTGGCCGGCCGAGTCCGTCCGGGCAACCGCTACTTCGCCGACTGGGTCTATGAGCTCACCAGCAGCTATGTGCAGGCGGATGGGCGCGACCTCGTCGTCACCACCACCCTCGATCCGCGCATGCAGCAGGAGGCCGAGGCGTCGATCGGGCACACGCTCGACAAGGACGGAGCCAAGGCGAAGGCGTCGCAGGGCGCCCTCGTCGCCATGGCGCCCGACGGTGCAGTGCGCGCTATGGTGGGCGGCCGCGATTACGCCGCAAGCCAGTTCAACCGCGCGACTCAGGCGCTGCGCCAGCCGGGCTCGGCCTTCAAGCCCTTCGTCTATCTCGCCGCGCTCGAGCACGGCATGACGCCCGAGGACCGCTTCGAGGATCGGCCGATCCGCATCGGCAATTGGGCGCCGCATAATTACGAGAACAAGTATCGCGGCGAGGTCACCGCCTCGGAGGCGCTCGCCGAGAGCATCAACACGGTGGCGGCCCAGGTGATCGAGCGCGCCGGCATCGACAACGTCATCGCCACCGCGCACCGCCTCGGCATCACCAGCGATCTCGCGCATGACGCAAGCCTGGCGCTCGGCACCTCGGAGGTGACGCTGCTCGATCTCACCAGTGCCTATTGCGCATTCGCCAGCGGCGGGCGCGCGGCTCTGCCCTACGGCATCACCGAGATCCGCGATCGCGACGGACACGTGCTCTATCGCCGACAGGGCGATGGCGGCGCGCAGGTGATCGATCCCGCCATCGACGGCGAGATCGACCAGATGATGGCGGGGGTCATCGCGCACGGCACCGGCCGCGCCGCGGCGCTGCCGCGCCCGGCCGCGGGCAAGACCGGCACCACGCAGGATTTCCGCGACGCCTGGTTCGTCGGCTTCACCGCCGATCTCGTCACCGGCGTGTGGTTCGGCAATGACGACAATGACCCGATGAACCATGTGACCGGCGGGACCCTGCCGGCGCGCACCTGGCACAGCTTCATGGTCGAGGCGACGCAGGGCATGCCGATCCGGCCGCTGCCCTCGGCGCCCGAGACCTTCGCCACCCAGGTGGCCGCGGCGAAGAACACCGCCGCCGGTTGGCTCAGCGGGCTCCTGCACAATATCTTCGGCGGCGACAGCGCACCACGCCGCCCGGCGGCGGTCGAGCAGCGGCCGATCTATCAGCCACCGCAGAAATACTGAGGCGCTCAGCCAGACGAGCCCGCGGGCTGCGCTGATCGGCGGCGCCGCGCTATGATCCCTGCGCCATGTCCGTCCGCAATCTCGACAAGCTGTTCAAGCCGAAATCCGTGGCGCTGATCGGCGCCACGATGCGCGCAGGCGCGGTGGGCGCGGTGGTCTTGCGCAATCTGCGGCGTGCCTGGCCCAAGATGTCGCTGATGCTGGTCAATCCGCATCACCAGGAGCTGGAGGGGCTGCCGGTCTACAAGGATGTCGCGAGCCTGCCCGAGACGCCGGACCTCGCCATCATCGTGACGCCGCCCGAGACCGTACCCGGCCTCGTGCGCGACCTCGGCGCACGAGGCACCAAGGCGGCGGTGATCATCACCGCAGGATTCGGCGAGCTTGGCGAGCGCGGCCGCGCCCTTCAGCAGGCAGCGCTCGAAGCCGCCGAGCCGCATCTGCTCCGCCTCATCGGGCCGAATTGCGTCGGCGTCATGGTGCCCGAAATCGGGCTCGACGCCAGCTTCTCGCATATCGCGCCGCCGCCCGGCGATCTCGCTTTCGTCAGCCAATCGGGCGCGATGATCACCGCCGTTCTCGACTGGGCGGCGCCGCGCCGCATCGGCTTCTCACATGTGGTCTCGCTCGGCGACATGGCCGATGTCGACTTCGGCGATACGCTCGACTACCTCGCCGCCGATCCGGACACGCGCGCCATCCTGCTCTATGTCGAGGCGGTGACGCATGCGCGGAAATTCATGTCGGCGGCGCGCGCCGCTTCGCGCAGCAAGCCGGTGCTGGCGGTGAAGGTCGGGCGCTTTGCCGAAGGGGCGCGCGCCGCCGCCTCCCATACCGGGGCGCTCGCCGGCTCGTTTGCCGTCTACGATGCGGCCTTCCGCCGCGCCGGCATGCTGCGCGTCGACAGCATGGCCGAACTCTTCGATGCGGTGGAGACGCTGGCGTTGACCCGGCCGCAACAGGGCGACCGCCTCGCCATCCTGACCAATGGCGGCGGGCCGGGCGTCATGGCCACCGATGCGCTCATCGCCGAAGGCGGCCGGCTTGCCACGCTCTCGCCCGGGACCATCGCCAAACTCGACCAGGTGCTGCCCGCGACGTGGAGCCACGGCAATCCCATCGACATCATCGGCGACGCGTCGGGCGAGCGCTATGCCAAGGCGCTCTCCATCGTGCTCGAAGAGCAAGAGCTCGACGCGGTGCTGGTGCTGAACGCGCCGACGGCGCTGGCGCGGCCGAGCGAGGCGGCACGCGCGGTGATCGACACCTGGAGGGCGCAACCGCCCGCCACGCTGATCGGCCGCAACCTGCTCACCTCTTGGCTGGGCGAGCGTGCTGCGGCACCAGCGCGGCGCCGCTTCGCCGAAGCGCGGATCGCGACCTACGAGACGCCGGACAGCGCGGTGCGCGGCTTCATGCATCGGGTGCGGTACCGCCGCAACCAGGAGCTGCTGATGGAGACGCCGGCGGCGCGTCCCGATGCCTTCGTCCCCGACGCCACCGCAGTGAGCGCGCTACTTTCCCACACGGTCGCGGACGGCCCCGTCTGGCTTGGCGCCGAAGAAGTCTCGGGCGTGCTCGCCGCCTACGGCATCCCGCTGCCCAGGAGCCGCATCCTCGCGGATGGCGATGCGGCCGCAGCAGCGGCGGCGGACATGGGCTTCCCGGTGGCGCTCAAGATCCGCTCGCCCGACATCACGCATAAGACCGATCTGGGCGGCGTCGCGCTCAATCTCGGCAATGCCGAGCGCGTGCGCGCCGAGGCGCAGGCGATGGCGGCGCGCGTCGGCGCGGCGGCGCCCCAGGCGCGGCTCCAGGGTTTCCTGGTGCAGGAGATGGTGCGGCGCCCGGGCGCGCTCGAGCTCATCGTCGGACTGCTGGACGATGCCGTCTTCGGCCCGGTGGTGATGTTCGGCGAGGGCGGCATCGCCGTCGAGCTGCTGCGCGACACCAGCCTCGAGCTGCCGCCGCTTAACGACGTGCTCGCCCGCGCGCTGATGGCGCGCACGCGGGTCTTCCGGCTGCTGCAGGGCTTCCGCGGCCAGCCCGCGGCCGATCTTGGCGCCATCGCCACCGTGCTGATCCGCGTGGCGCAGCTCGCCGCCGAGCATCCCGAGATCCGCGAACTCGACATCAACCCGCTGCTCGCCGACGCCAAGGGCGTCATCGCCGTCGATGCACGCATCCAGGTGGCGTCGCCCGCGCGCCCGGGCGCGGCGCGGCTCGCCATCTCGCCCTATCCGCGCGAGCTCGAGAGCCGCGAGACGCTGCGCGACGGCACCGCCCTGCTGCTGCGGCCGGTGCGGCCGGAGGACGAGCCGATCCTGCAGGATCTGGCGCACAACATGAACCCGGACGATCTCAGGCTGCGCTTCTTCACACCGATGAAGGCGCTGCCGCACACGCTCGCGGCGCGGCTGTCGCAGATCGACTATGACCGCGAGATGGCGATCGTGGCCCGCCTCGCGGCGAACGGCGCAGCGCTGGGGGTGGCGCGCTTCTCGGCCGACCCCGACAACCGCCGCGCCGAATTCGCCGTGGCGCTGCGCAGCGACTGGAAGAGCCGCGGACTCGGCCACCTGCTGATGACGCGCATCATCGACATCGCCCGCGCGCGCGGCATCGCCGAGATCATCGGCGACGTGCTGCATGAGAACGAGCCGATGCTGAAGCTGGCGAAGAGGCTTGGATTCGCCCTTGAAGCCCATCCCGACGATCCCGAGCTGGTGCGCGTGGTGAAGCCGCTCGGCTGAGCGGACGACTGCAGTTCCGCGCTCCATCCTTCGACGGGCTCGGCAACCCAAGCGCGTCGCCGTCCGTCCGCCTCTACCTCATACGCTCTATTGCCGCTTCGCGCTCCGCGCGAAATCGGCGATGGCGGCGAGCTCGCCCCGATCGGGCGTTGCGGCGCCCTCGGCGAGGCGCTGGTAAAGCCGCGCCGTGCCGCGATAGATCTGCTGCGCCGCCGGATCGCCGGCGAGGAAATCGGCGATCTCCTCCATCTCGGCGACCCAGCGATAGGCCTTGGGAAACATGGTGGGGAGCCGCGCGAGATAGGGCAGCAGAGCGGGCTGGCTCTCGCGCAGCTCCTGGATCAACGCCGCAGTGGTGCCGCCGCGGTGGGATCCGAGCGCCATGGCCGAGCCCAGCGCCGTGATGCCCTTCGTGAGGCCGGCATAGGACATCTTGAGTGCCGAGGCGGCACCGATCGGCGCGTCGAGGAGGCGCAGCTCGAGGCCGAGCGCCTTGAGCCGACCGAGTTCCGCCGCGGCTTCCCCCGAGGCGTAGAAAACGGTGCGCGCGCCCTCGGCAGGCGGTGGCCCGATGATGCCGACATCGGCGAAGCGGCATTGGGCGCCCGCCAGGATGGCGCCGATGCGCTCGGCCGTCTCGGGGGAGACGGCGTTGCAATCAACATAGACGGGCCTGCGCCCCGCCCGCGCGAGAACCGGGGCGAGGCTTCCGGCCAATGCGGCGGCACTCCCCGGCGGCACGATCGAGAGCAGCAGGTCCGCCTCGCCGACCAGACGCGCGGGATCGTCGATGACGGCGAAGCCGGCGCGCTCGGCGCGGGCGATGCTGGCGGCGCTGCGCCCGGCGAGCGAGGTCAGGATGCGGGCGCCGTGCTGCTTGAGCCGCTTTCCGACGGCGCTTCCCATCTCGCCCGGGGCGATGATGGCGATGGTGTCGGTCATCTTCTACCCTCCCCGCGCTGCAACACGAGGCGCCGGTAGAATTCCGCCAGGATCGAGGCGCTGAGCGCCATCAGCACCAGGCGGAGCAGCGTCTCGATGACGCCGGTGAGCAGGATGAGCCCGAGCGGCGGCTGCTTGGCGATGAGCTCGGCAGGGCCAAGATGCACGACCGCGAGAAGCTGGTCGATCAGGATGCCGGTCACCAGCATGATCGGCAGCGTCCCCAAGAGACTCGCGAGCAGCAGCCGCCAGGCATTGCCACGCATCGCCCGCCACGCGGTCCCCGGCGCCACCGGCGCGCCGAAGGCGGCGGCGGGAAAGACCAGCGAAAACCGCGCCACGCCGAGCGAGAGCGCAACGCCCAGGGCGGCAGCGGCGGCGCTTTTGATCGCGGCGATCTGGTCGGTGTCGGCCGGCCGCACCAAACCGGCATACCAGACGAGAGCAAAGAAGCCGAGGCCGGCAGCATAGACGGCGACGCTGTAGCCGATGAAGCGCAGCCAGGCGCGGGCGAAGACCCGCCGCGGCGGCGGGCTGAGCTCGCCCATCAGCATCAGCCGGTGCCAGCGGACGGCGAAGGCGTTGAGCGCCAACAGCGCGACGCCGGCATCGAACACCGCCGCCGCGTCTTCGAGCGCGCCTCCCGCGGACAGCAGGCCGGCGGGCGCCAGGTAGCGGATCGCCAAACCCGGCAGCAGCAGCGCCGCCAGCATCACCAGCAGCGGCAGCCAGCCGAGCTCCAGCACCAGACCGAAACGCCCGAAGACAGCGCGCCAGGCGATGAAGACCGCCGCGGATATCGGCACCCTGATGCGTGTCGCCCCAGCGTTCATTGGGCGGCGAGGCTAGCCCTCAGAGCTCCGCGGAGCAAGGCTTCCGGCGCTCAGGCGTCGCTGGCGTCGAGCGCGTAGCCAGCGGCGCGCACGGTGCGGATGACGTCGCTGCGGTCGCTGTCGTTGAGCGCCTTGCGCAGACGGCGGATATGCACGTCGACGGTGCGCAGCTCGACCTCGGCCTCGCGCCCCCAGACGCCGTCGAGCAGCTGCTCGCGCGAGAAGACGCGGCCCGGCCGCTCGAGGAAGAAGCGCAGCAGGCGGAACTCGGTGGGGCCCAGATGCACCGGCGCGTTGGCGCGCGAGACGCGGTGGGCGGACAAGTCCATGACGATGTCGCCGAAGCGCAGCGTCTCCGCCGTGGTGACCGGCCGCACGCGGCGGATGACGGCGCGCAGCCGGGCGATGAGCTCGCCCGGCGAGAAAGGCTTCACCACATAGTCGTCGGCGCCGCTGTCGAGGCCGCGCACGCGGTCGGTCTCCTCGCCGCGGGCGGTGAGCATGATCACCGGCAGGTCGCGCCAGGCCGGCGCGCGCCGGATCTGCCGGCAGATCTCGAGGCCGGAGATGCGCGGCAGCATCCAGTCGAGCAGCACCGCATCGGGCTTGCTCTCGCGCAGCTGCAGCAGCGCCTCTTCGCCGTCATGCGCCTCGTTGACCGCGAAGCCTTCGCGCTCGAGGTTGTAGCGCAGCAGCGTGACGAGCGCCGGCTCGTCCTCGACGACCAGCACGAGCGGCCGCATCAAGCGTTCTCCTCCTCCTCGTCGCCCGCGCCGGGCCGGCCGCCGCCGCGCACCACGGCAAGGCTCGAGCGGTCGCCCTTGGGCCGCGCCTGCGCCAGTGCCGTCCCGTGCACGAGGAAATAGAGCGTCTCGGCGATGTTGGTCGTGTGGTCGCCGATGCGCTCGAGGTTCTTGGCAATGAACAGCAGATGCGTGCAGGCGGTGATGTTGCGGGGATCCTCGATCATGTAGGTAAGGAGCTCGCGGAAGAGGCTCGTATACATCTCGTCGAGCTCCTCGTCGCGCAGCCAGACCGCGAGCGCCTTGTCGGCATCGCGCTCGACATAGGCGTCGAGCATGTCCTTGATCATCGCCTGGCAGAGCCGGCCCATGCGCGGCACGGCGTGGACCGGCCGCACCGGCGGCGTCTGGTTGAGCGCGATCGAGCGCTTGGCGACATTGGCGGCGTAGTCGCCGATGCGCTCGAGATCGCTGGCGATTTTGAGTGCGGCGATGCTCTGGCGGAGGTCGCGGGCCATGGGCTGGCGCAGCGCCAGGAGGCGCACCACCAGCCCCTCGATCTCGCGCTCGAGATTGTCGATGCGGACGTCGCCCTCGATCACCTCGGTAGCGAGGTCGCTGTCGCGCTTCACCACCGCCTCGATCGCGGCACCGAGCTGACTCTCGGCGAATCCGCCCATCTGGGTGATGGTGTTGTCGAGCCGCTGCAGCTCTTCGTCGTAGCTCTTGATGATGTGTTCGGAGGCCATGTCGCCGATGCCCTTCTCAGCCGAAGCGTCCGGTGATGTAGTCCTCGGTCCGCTTCTCCCGGGGGTGGGTGAAGATCTTCTCGGTCTCGTCGTATTCGACGAGCTCGCCGAGATACATGAAGGCGGTGAAGTCCGAGCTGCGCGCCGCCTGCTGCATGTTGTGGGTGACGATGGCGATGCAGTAGTCGGATTTGAGCTCGGCGATCAGCTCCTCGATGCGCTGCGTCGAGATCGGGTCGAGCGCCGAGGCGGGCTCGTCGAGCAGCAGGATCTCCGGCTTCACCGCGATAGCGCGGGCGATGCAGAGGCGCTGCTGCTGCCCGCCCGAGAGCGACAGGCCGCTCTGCTTCAGCTTGTCCTTGACCTCATCCCAAAGCGCGGCACGGCGCAGCGCCTGCTCGACGCGCTCGTCGAGCTCGCTCGCCGGCAGCCGCTCATAGAGGCGGATGCCGAAGGCGATGTTGTCGTGGATCGACATCGGAAACGGCGTCGGCTTCTGGAACACCATGCCGATCTTGGCGCGCAGCAGATTGAGGTCCTGCCCGGCATCGAGAATGTCGCGGCCGTCGACCAGCACCTCGCCGGTGGCGCGCTGACCGGGATAGAGTTCGTAGATGCGGTTCAGGACGCGCAGCAAGGTCGACTTGCCGCAGCCCGAGGGGCCGATGAAGGCGGTGACGCGCTTGTCGTGCAGCGCCAGATTGATGCCCTTCAGCGCCTCAAAGGCCTTGTAGTAGAAGCGCACATTCTTGATCACCACCTTGGGCGCGGTCTGCCCCGCCGCGGCGGGCTCCTGCGGCCGCACGGTCGGCCGGCCCAGAGTCGGCGCGCGCGGCGCCTCGGCGGTCACGGTGATGTCGGCGGTCATGGCGAATGGTTGCTCCAGCTGGCAAGGAATCGCGCGACGATATTGAGCACGAGGATGGTGACGGTGATGAGCAGGGCGCCGCCCCAGGCCAGCGCCTGCCAGTCGGCATAGGGGCTCAAGGCGAACTGGAAGATGACGACCGGCAGGTTCGCCATCGGCGCGTCCATCTTGACCGACCAGAACTGGTTGATCCCCGCGGTGAAGAGCAGCGGCGCGGTTTCGCCGGCGATCCGGGCGACCGCCAGCATCACGCCGGTCAGCATGCCCTGGAGGGCGGCGCGGTAGATGACGGTGACGATCACCTTCCATTGCGGCGCGCCCAGCGCGATCGCCGCCTCGCGCAGGCTGCCCGGCACCAGGCGCAGCATGTCCTCGGTGGTGCGCACCACGACCGGGATGACGATGATGGCAAGCGCGGCCGCCCCGGCCCAGGCGGAGAAGCCGCCCATCCCCACCACCATCAGCTCGTAGACGAAGACACCGACGATGATCGAGGGCGCGCTCAGCAGGATGTCGTTGACGAAGCGCACCACTGGCGCGATGCGGCTGCCGGCGCCGAACTCGGCCAGGTAGGTTCCGGTGAGCACGCCCACCGGCGTGCCCACGAGGGTGGCGACGACGGTCATCACCAGGCTGCCGTAGATGGCGTTGGCAAGCCCGCCCTTGCCGCCGGGCGGCGGTGTCGACTGGGTGAAGAAATCGCCGTTCACCGCCGCGAGGCCCTTGCTGACCAGCGTCGAGAGGATGAGGAAGAGCACGGCGAGACCGATAATCGTCGCGCCCACCGACAGCGCGAGATAGACCGCGTTGCGCGCGCGGCGCCGGCCGTAGAGCCCGGTGGCGATCACTTGGCCGCCTGCCGCTCGAGCCGCAGCAGCATCAGCTTGGCGGCGGCGAGCACGATGAAGGTGATGACGAAGAGGATGAAACCCAGGGCGATCAGGGAGGAGACGTAGAGCGGACTCACCGCCTCGCTGAATTCGTTGGCAAGCGTCGCCGAGATGGTGGTCCCCGGCGCCAACAGCGAAGCACGAATGTGATGCGCGTTGCCGATGACGAACGTCACCGCCATGGTCTCGCCGAGCGCGCGGCCGAGCCCCAGCATGATGCCGCCGATGACGCCGGTGCGGGTGAAGGGCAGCACGATGCGGCTCATCACCTCGGCCGTGGTCGCGCCGACGCCATAGGCGCTCTCGCGCAGCATCGGCGGCACGGTGAGAAAGACGTCGCGCATCACCGCGGCGATGAAGGGCAGCACCATCACGCCGAGGATGATCCCGGCGGTGAGCACGCCGAGGCCGAGCGGCGGACCTTGGAAGAGGTCGCCGAAGATCGGCACGTCGCCCAGCGTATCGATGAGGAGGGGCTGGACATGGAGCTGCAGGAAGGGCGCCAGCACGAACAGGCCCCAGATGCCGTAGATGATGCTGGGAATGGCGGCGAGCAGCTCGATCAGCGTGCCGATCGGCCGGCGGAGCGGAGGCGGGCAGAGCTCGGTGAGGAAGACGGCGATGCCGAGCGCCAGCGGGATGCCGATCAGCATGGCGATGAAGGAGCTGATCAGCGTGCCGTAGATCGCCGGCAGCGCCCCGAACAGATCCTTCACCGGGTTCCAGGCGTCGCTCGTGAGAAAGCCCCAGCCGAAGGCGCGGAAGGCGGGCAGCGCGCCCACCGCCAGCGCGACGACGATCCCGCCGAGCAGCAGCAGCACGCCAAAGGCGAACACCCGCGTCAGGATACGGAAGGCCGCGTCCTGGAGCCGCTGGCGGTCGAGCCGCCGGCGCGCGGGAAGGGTATAGGTCGTGGCCATGGCGAAGTGCCTGCTTAATTCAACTGCGGCGGGTGGCTCGGACGGTGGCGGCGAGGCTCATATTGGGCGGAGCAGCGCCGTCGGCCAGGGTGGCCGCCCTACCCGACAGCGCGGGGCTGCCAGTGCGAAGCCTCTTCCCGGGGCGGATCTGCACGAGCTTTCTCCTCTGGCGGCGGCGTCGGGCTGGATGCGGGGCTTTACGCCCCTTGGCTACAGGGCCTCCGTTGCATCCGTACGACACTAAGGTTGCAGTATTATGACAGTTGTGTTTAGCCGCTCGCCGCCGGCAGCGTGTGTTTAGCCGCTCGCCGCCGGCAGCGGCAGATGGACGGTGAAGACCGAGCCCTGGCCGGGTTCGCTCTCGATGTCGAGCGCGCCGCGGTGGCGGTTGAGGATGTGCTTGACGATGGCAAGGCCCAATCCGGTGCCGCCCAGTTCGCGCGAGCGCGCCGCATCGACGCGGTAGAAGCGCTCGGTGAGGCGCGGCAAATGCTCGCGCCCGATGCCGTCGCCATAGTCGCGCACCGCGACGGCGATCGCCGCCGGCCGCTCCCCCGGCCGGCTGCCCGGCAGGAAGCGCGGCGAGGGCCGCGCTGTCACCTCGATCGAGGTGCCGGACCGGCCATATTTGATGGCGTTGTCGAAGAGGTTCTGGAAGACCTGCGCCAGCTCGTCGGCATCGCCCAGCACCTCGATCCGCCCGGGCGGCAGGTTAAGCAGGATGCGCATGTCGCGCGCGGCTGAGCGCTGCTCCAGCAGATCGGCAACGGTGCGCAGCAGCCGCTCGAGCTCGACGCGCTCGGTCGGCGGCTGGTGCTCGTTCATCTCGATGCGCGACAGCGACAGGAGATCGTCGACCAGGCGCTTCATGCGCTGCGACTGCTCGCCCATGATGGCGAGGAAATGGTCGCGCGCCGCGGTATCGTCCCGCGCCGGCCCGCGCAGGGTCTCGATGAAGCCGATCAGCGAAGCGAGCGGCGTGCGCAGCTCGTGGCTGGCATTGGCGACGAAATCGGCGCGCAGCCGCTCGCTGCGCTTTACCGCGGTGAGGTCGTGCAGCATGAGCACGGCGGCGGCGCCTTCGGCGGTATGCGGCCGGAGCGCGGCGAGTCGCGCGGTCAGATGGCGCTCGACCGGCGTGGTGACGTCGAAGGCGACGACGCGCGAGGCCTCGCCATGCAGCACCGCATCGGCGGCGGCGAGCACCGCCGGATGGCGCAGCGCCACGGCGAGGTCGCGGTCGACGAGACGCATGCCGAGCAGCTCGTTCGCCGCCGGATTGGCGCGCACGATGCGCCGGCGCTCGTCAAGCAGGATCAGCGGATCGGGGAGTGCCGCCAGCACCGCCTGGCTCGCGCCGAGCTCGGCCTCGCGCGCGGCGAGCTTCTGGCGCGAGGCGCGCGCCCAGCGACCCAGCGCAAGCCACAACTCGCGCACCGAAGGCGAGAGGGTGCGGATATCGGGCAAAGCAGCTTCCCCGGCCGCCATGCGGTCGAGCGCGGCCCGCACCGAAGCCACGCCCATGGCAAGCGGGCGGAACACCAGGAGGACGCCGAACCAGGTCGCCAGCCCCGAAACCAGCGCGGCTCGGGCGCCGATCTCGCCGACGAGCGCGAACGCGGCGATAACCACGAGGCCGGGCGCCGCCAACGCCAGCGCACCCAAAATCCATCGTGCGATCGGACCCATTCGGGTGAAGCCTCGCCGCTCGGTTGCACTGCCGATCTTGGCGCAGCCGGGGGCGGCGGGCAAACCCGCCGGCGCCGCCGCCTAACCGCCGAGCGCCGCCCCGACGGCGGCGGCAGTTTCTGGTTTCATCGGAACCTGCTTAGTCGAAATTTGTTTGCTTTGGGCTCAACGCATAGGTTCGACATGCGCCGCAGTTCCGACCGGAAAGGCGCTGCCCGCCGATCGCCGTCGGTCCTGGTTCGTCGCTCGCTCCAACCGGCATGCGAGTCCCGACAGGGAGGGCATCATGGGCAAAGCCCGCGTGACGAAGGAATTCCACAAGAACTTCGAATATCGCTATGACAAGCTCACCGCCGTTGCGAACAAGTGGATCTTCCAGGACTTCATCAATTCGACGGATTCGGTTCTCCATTTCTGGTGTGGCGGCGGCTACCTGCTCAATGCGCTGAGCTGCGCCGAGCGATTCGGCGTCGATGCCAGTCCCAAATATCGCGAGCACGCGCAGAGCACCTTCGGCTACCGCGCGGCTCCGAATCTCGAGGGGTTCCGCAATCTCGACGTGGTGATCTCGTCGCATACGCTCGCGCGGCTGCCCAACCCGCTGCAGACGCTAAAAGACGCTCACAGCGCGCTACGCGACGGCGGAACGCTGGTGGTCACCGTTCCCTGCTACGATCACAAGAACCAATACACCGAATTCAATTTCGAGCAGCATCTCTATAGCTGGTCGCCGATCGACATCGGCAATCTCGTCCATCGCGCCGGGTTCAGCGTCTTGTCCGCCGAGCGGATTTGTCACCGCATTCCGCCCAAGGGAGGGCTCATCCTTAAATACTCGGGCGAAACCCTGTTCCACCTCGCCTGCCGGCTTTATGGCTGGCTCTCTTCCAAGCAAACCCAGATCCGGGTGGTGGGCCTCAAGATGTCGCGCCCGGGCGAGGCGACAGAAAGCGCGGCCACGATCTGACCGCCGGGCTTCGCCCGCATGCAAGTTCAGCCCGGCGCGGGTGAGAGGGCGGCGCGCCTTATCGGCGAGGCGCTGGCCCAGCCGCCGGTGGCGCAGCCGGGCGCCAGGACGCGAGCATCCCTTCCCGCATCCGATCGCGGCAGAACAGGGCGATCGCCGCGCGCGCGTCCTGCGCCAGCGGCTTCCATGCGGCAATGAGACCGGCGCGACGGCGCGGCCTGCGAAAGAGCTGCGCGGCGGTGGAAATAGGGAAGGGCGTGCTGTCCATTTGCATCACTCGAAAAAATCACCAACACCCCGCAAACGATGCGCCGCCGCCGGGGGTTCAGTACGGACGCCGGATCGCCAGGCGCGATTTTTCCCCCGTCCGCCGCTAGGATTGAGGGAGCATCCTGGAGCTGCGGGACGCGGAGGAGAGGCGATGCTGCAGGACCGACAGGGGCTGGCGCTGTCGACATCGTCGGCGGAGGCGGCGGCAGGCTTCGAGCAGGCGCTCGGCGCCTATGTCGGCTATCGCGCCGATGCCGCGCAGCATCTCGCCCGGAGCCTCGCCGCCGACGGCGAA
>Ga0134128_10001000_pt1 | contig 38056 bp, 25 predicted proteins | sample KB31754_FD_96462 | JGI IMG/M metagenome (GOLD analysis project Ga0134128, IMG submission 96462) | Terrestrial soil microbial communities with excess Nitrogen fertilizer from Kellogg Biological Station, Michigan, USA - KB3-175-4 | ecosystem: Environmental > Terrestrial > Soil > Unclassified ...
AAGCGGCCCCCGACGAAGTCCGCCTAAACCAATACCCCATCACCAGCAAGATCAACCCCATCGCCACAAGCGGGATCACCTTATAGCCATAAAAATCCCCATAAGACAAAGGAAAAAGACAAGTCAGCGCAAAAGTCGTATACCGCGGTGAGATCAGCGTATAGAACTCCCGCTGGGCAGCCCAATAGCCGTCCTGACGCACCACATAACCATACCAGAAATCATCCCCCATCGGGAAATTAAAGAAAGAGAGCAGGATAAAAGGACTCAGAAGACACAGCAGGACCAGGAAAGCAATCAAAGGAGGCAAATGCTTTTTATCCAACGACATATTCATATACCCAAAATACAATAAAAAAGAGACTGCCGGAGGCAATCTCTTCTGATCTGAATATCGTTAAGTGAGCTAGTTATCAAACTTGCCGCTGGCAACCTGCTGCTTGTAGACCGCTTTCAACACCTGCGTCCGACGGCGAACCGAAGGCTTCATGTACGACTGACGCTCTCTCAAGTTCAGCAGGATCTTCGCCTTTTCAAACTTCTTCTTGTACTTCTTGAGCGCCTTGTCGATATTTTCGCAATCTTTGGAATCGATAATTAACATAGCTATATACCCCCTTTTAGTGTTCGGGCAGCAAATATACGCCGATTTTCCGGAAAAAACCTAAAAACGCGGAGCGTTTTTCGTCTGAAGGACCGACATTAGCCATAAAATGCGAAATTTGCGCAACTTATGTTTACCGGTATCATCGAATCCCTCGGCATCATCGACTCCATCGACACCCACGGCACTAACAAGACATTCTGGGTCTCCTCCACCGTTTCCAGTGAACTCAAAGTCGACCAAAGCATCTCCCACAATGGCGTCTGCCTCACCGTGGAAGAGCTGGCTAATGTCGGCCCTGACGGACGAGCCGCCTCCGGCGGCTCGGGGAACGGCCTCCACCGCGTAACCGCCATCCGCGAGACCCTCGAAAAAACGAATCTCGACACCTGGAAACCCGGGGACCTCGTCAACCTCGAAAGATGCCTGCAAATGAACGGGCGCCTCGACGGCCACATCGTCCAGGGCCACGTAGACGCCACCGCGACCTGCACCCACCGAAAAGTACTCGACGGCAGTTGGGAATTCCGCTTCGAATTCCCTAAAAAATTCAGCCACCTGGTCATCGAAAAAGGATCGATCAGCCTCAACGGCATCAGCCTCACGATCTTCAACGTGAAAAAGTCGCGGTTCGATATCGCCGTCATCCCCTATACCTATGAACATACCAACATACAATCCATCAAGCCCGGCGATAAAGTGAACCTGGAATTCGATATGATCGGAAAATATGTCTCCCGGATGGTGAAAGCGTAACACATCCCATGCCTGACACGCCCCTGCAGCAGCCGCATAGCCGGATCGCCAGCCTCGACGGGCTCCGCGGAATCGCCATCCTGCTCGTGTTCTGCTGGCATTTTTTGCCGCATACCATTTTTTTCCCCGGTTGGGCAGGCGTGGATCTGTTCTTCGTACTCTCCGGCTACCTGATCACCGGCCGGCTCCTGGCAACAAAAGGGAAACCACACTATCTGTCTCATTTCTACCGGAACCGCGCACTCCGCATCTTCCCGGCCTACTATGCCCTCGTGATCGCCTTCCTGCTCCTCGTTTATTTTTTTGTAAGCGCGAAAAACCTTCCATTCTTCGAAGGCTACCTGATCCACTGGAAAAGCTTTTTCCTCTTCACGCAGAACTGGACCTTTATCCGCTATCCCATCCCCCGGGACCTTTCCCTCCTACCCCTTTGGTCCATAGCAGTGGAAATACAGTTCTATCTGATCTGGCCCTTCGTCATCCTGCTCACCCCCTCGCCAAAGATCCGCCTGATCGTTTTTCAAACACTGCTCGCGATCGTGATCATCACCCGGATCGTCTATGCCCTCCGCTTCCCCGATAGCCGGGATTCGAACTACTTCAATACCTTTTTCCGGATGGATGGCTTTATCATGGGCAGCCTGCTATGCCAGCTCCACGAGAGGCTTCATGAGAAGCTCCCCGAGAAGCAAAAAAATCTCGCGAACAAGGACAAATACCTCATCCCCGCCCTTGCCGCACTCGCCATGATCTTGCTGACCGTCCCGATCGCGATACACAACGCCGGCCCCGCCAATGCATTTTTCGCATCATTCGGCCTTACCCTCCTGGCACTCTTTTTCACCCTGCTCCTGCATCTCGCACTACAACCCGGCAACCACCTTCCCTTGTTGAAGAACAAGTTCCTCGGGATATGCGGCCGCATCTCGTTTTGTCTGTATCTTATTCATTTCCCTCTGCTGAGCGCGCTTGCTCCCCGCTTCGACGCCCTTGGATCACGCGTCTGGCCCGGACACCCGGACGCTTACTATTGCGTTACCGTCCTTACCACCCTCCTGCTCGCGTTTACCATAAGCATTTTCAGCTACCGCTATTTTGAGTCCTATTTTCTTCGCTTAAAAAGATAGCTTTACACCATGACGAAAGCGACGAAAGTGATCCTGTTTTTCCTTTGGCTGCTGCTAAATACCTTCTTCCTTCTTCATAAAGGCATTTATATCCACGGGGAATCGGACACCTACATCTACGAAGCCCGCGTCTTTCTTGCAACAGGCGCGCCGGGGACCGGTAATTATTGGCTCTACATCATCCAGATCCTCCTGATCGCCTTCAGCATTAAAGCCCATCTGGGATTTTTCTTCGTGGTCCTCATCCAGCTCCTCTTCAATGGTATCGCCACCGCTTTCTTCTACAAAACCATACAATATATGTTCAATAGCAGCCGGACGGCATTCATCGCGACCTTGCTGCTACTCGCCAACTATTTCTACCAGGAGTTCAACACCTACCTCTATACCGAATCGCTTTTCTACAGTTTCACCTTGATCCTTAGTTGCTATCTCGTCCACACCCGGACCCTGACGACAAAGCGGATAGCGATCATCACCGCCATGCTGCTCATCACCTGCATCACCCGGCCCACAGGCCTGCTTTTTCTCCCCCCCGTGTTCCTCTACCTTTTCCTGGTATTTTTCAGGAACATGGCCGCATGGAAAAAAGTAGCCCTCCTTACCGGCCTCGCCATCCTCTTTTTATTCCTGCTGAACCTGGCACTCGGCAGCGGCGGTGAGCTGGACTTCATGCTTCCCTTTCGCGACGAGCGGATCATTTGCGACGTCCCCACCCTTCCCGCCTTCCTGCCGATCAAAACAGCCGCAAACGGGAATTCGCTTTATGGCCTGCTTTACTACATCACCCACAACACCCCCCAATTCCTGAAAATGGCGGGATTGAGATCCGTGGCCTTTTGGGGATTATACCGGGACTATTACAGTACCCTCCACAACGTCTATCTCATCGTGTTCTTTGGCGCCATTGACCTGATGACGCTTGCCAGTCTTGTATATTGGTTTAAACAGAACCCCAATATCCTGTGCTACCTGCTGTCCGCCATAGCCCTTACCTGGTTCACCGTCATGCTTACCTGCGATAACTGGGACAACCGGTTTTATTTGACTATTTCCCCTTTCCTCATTATTTTGGCGATGCCGACCCTGCAGAAATTGCTCCGGCCGCGGTCGAAAAACAGTTAAATGAACGCTGACGCAATTATCAATAAGGAATTATTCACCGAAGACACCAGCCAAAAGCTGAAAGCCGCTTTCAACGCCGCCGTCCCTTTCCGGCATCTCGTCATCGATGATTTCCTGGACCCGGTATTCGCCCAATCGCTCGACGGGCGTTTTCCCTCACTCGCCAGGATGAAAACCCATTACGCAGGACTAAATGAAAAAAAGGCGGAAGACAATGATTTTGTAAAACAGGACCCGGCTTTTACCCGGCTTCACAACGCCCTGTCCTCACCGGATTTCGAAGCCTGGCTGGCGGACATTACGGGCATCACCCCGCTCGCGACGGTCGACGACCGCCTGGGTTACGGTCTGCACCAGGGAGGCAACGGCAGTTTCCTCGACATCCACATCGACTACAACATCCATCCGATCACCAAATTGCAACGGAAACTCAACTTCCTTTTGTTTCTTAATCCCGTATGGGAAGAAGGCTGGGGCGGCTTCCTGGAACTATGGGACAGCAAATCCCAAAAGACCGGCCAGCACATCGCGCCCCTGCTGAACCGGGCCGTGATCTTCGAATGCTCGGAGATCTCTTATCACGGCTACAACCGTATGGAAGTTCCCGCGGGCATCACCCGGAAATCCTATTATCAGTATTATTTTACCACGCCCGAAAAACACCTCCGTTATCACGACACCATCTTCCGGCCCACACCTGGCAATTCGCTTGCAAAAAAGATCGCCGTGCCCGTAAAAGAGCTCGTCAAGAATAGCATCAAAAAGATCCTCCTGTCCGCCGGCCTGGAACGATTCCTGAAATAGCCGCTATTTACCCATCAGATACATCTTTCCATAGCCATTATTGAAGAACTTATCCGTATTATCCCCCGCGGCCCTATATTTCGACAACGACTTCCCGTTCAAATTGGTCACCACATGATAGAGATATACTCCATTCGCGAGGCGTTGCCCATACATATCCGTACCGTTCCATTTGTACTCGGTAATATTCGTTCCGACATGTAACGGGCCCAGCTCTTCCTTGGTGATCTCACGTACTACCTTACCCGTGATCGTCAGGATCTGTATCTTGATATTCTGCGGCACCTCGCTTCCTGTGATCGTAAACACGAATGCGGTCGATGTAGTAAAGGGGTTCGGATAGTTCAGGATATTCGAGATCATCGGTTTCGTGATGACCTTGAAGCTCACCGTATACGGAACGGAACCGGCCTGGTTCCCCAGCGCATCCTTCCCTTTCGCAGTAAGGGTATAGATATCTCCATTGGGGTTGAACTGCTGCGCAAACACCGGGTAGAAATCCACCACCGCGGTATTGTTGCTGTTGGTGGCAGGCGTAAACCGCAAGGTGTCGTTCGTATACGAATAGGTGTGGATGCTGCCATCGGGATATTTCAGCTGTACCACTACGGACGAGGTATCCGTGGTCAGGATATACTGCGCCAGGCTCTTCAGCCTGATCTGGATATGTGGTCTCGCCGACACAATGTCGTCATTCAGGATATGGATATTGTCGAACGTAACATCGAGCTGCGGATTCCTGGCCTCTCCGGCTACATAAAAGGTCTTATACAGGAAATTATTGAACAGATACTGCTCCATTTGAGCATAGTTCGGGTTGACATCCAGATAGATCGTATTGTTACCGGTAAAATTCTGCGTAGTGATCGGATACGTGATCTTCACCGTATCGCCGCTGACCAATGGCTTCGTTTTCGGCAGCACGATCGTATGCGTCGTGTTGCTGTTATCCGTGATCGTCATCTTCAGCGAAATGCTGTCAAAAGGCGTCGGACTGATATTCTTGAATGCAACCCCAAAAGTCATCGGCGCGCCGAGCTGCAAGGTATCCGGCGCGGAGACGAACAGGTTCGGCGCCATGGCACCCTCCGGCACCGGGTCGTAATTCACCCGCCAATACTTAAGCTGATAGGGCGTTCCATTGACAGTGTCGGAAGCCGTCATCTTCAGCTGCAGGAAGGGATATTGCGCGGCATTGATACCGGAAATATCGACATCCTGGCTCGTCGGACTCACCGTATACAGCGGCGGCGAAAGGTTACCCGCGGTATCTACCCCCATTACCTGCACTCGCACGGAATCGGTGCTCGGAGACTCCAGACTCCTGCCCCGCCAATGCAGATTGTGCCATTTCCTGGTTGGCCCGAATACCGGTGATGTGATGGTCCCCAACGAATCGGGAACCGAACAGGTGGCGCGAAGATTGATGCTGTCGCTGATCCCCTGGCTGAAACGCTGCAACGGCTGAAAGGTCGATTGATCGCCTTTTTGCCAGATGAAAATAAAGGCGAGCGGAGAAATAAATTGATCAAGGGTGGAAAAGCCCTGCGTCTTGAGGTGTGCGTAAAGCGTATTGCCCGTCCCATATGTCGAAGTATCGCCGATCCACGTGCTCACATAGGCATTGTTGTAATCATAAGGCGGCGAACCCGCACAGTTAAAGAATACGACAAAACAGTTCTTCGGGATCGTATCCAAAAAATGCATCGCGGCTTCCCTGCTTGCCGCAGAGGTCATGTAGTAGGTAAAATAGTTCTCCCGTGTCGGCCCGCAGGGGGAATTACTGCCGAACCTGCCTGGGCTGCCCGTCGGTGCATTGTACCAGGGATGGAAGGTCACCGGGTCGAATACCACGAAGTATAGCGTACCCACATCACACAAACTATAGATATTATTCCCGTTGCCATTGATCACCGTTTCGACATCGGTAGCAAGACCGGCGGCATTGGGGAATACCCCGTTCTTCTGCTCCAGCTGATTGATGATCTGCTGGAAGCTGAAAAGCCTGGAGGTGGAATCCAGCAGTATCCCGTTGAGCGCACTCTGGGTATGCTGGTAAAAATGACTCTGGTTTTCGCCGGGCGAACTATTGCCCGGATCGATATAGACGAACGAATATCCGTTCCAGTTATACGTTCCCCCCGCAGCCGGCACCCTTGAAACCCGCCAATAGTACACCGTGCTGTCCTGGTAGGTGATCCCCGGATCGAATTCCAGTGCACCACCCGTCTGTGTGAGATATTTGGTGACCAGCATAGGCGAGTTGAATAGCGTGGTCGTATCGAGCTGCATCTCATATTGCGCACTTGCCGCAAAGGGATCGGCCGTCGACGCTACAAGCTTCTGCGAATTGGTATTGATGATAGCATAGTTATAAGGATAGGCCGGCTCCGCATCGTCCTCATATACGTAGACGCTTGCAGTCACCGTGTTATTCAGCGTCGTGACCTCCGGTACATTATTGGTGGCATTTATCGTCACCGTAATATAGTTCTGCCCTTTATCCCGCGTGGCCACGATGGGGACGTTCAACGTGATCGAATCCGAATATAGGATACCCGGGATCTTCTTGTTCAAAAGGGTAGTCGTCGTGCCATTGGGATATCTCCTGGTCACCAGGACATAAATGGAGTCTTTAACAGCCTTACCCAGATTATAGAATCGCATCTTTACCGAGAAAAAGTTATTGGACACCGACACAAAACTGGGATTGATGAGGACCTGCGAAGCCTCGATATCATAGTCGGGCAGGGTCTCCTGGTTCAGATGCAACGCCGGATCGCCATGCGTACACATCTGTTCGGCATGCTGACGGGCAAAGAAATCCGTCGGCGCTGCGTTTACCAGATCCTGCAAGGCGTCCTTCTCCAACTTCCCGATCGGCTTGGCATAATCGGAATCCGACATCAGGGTATACATGGAATTCAACAGGAGATTCAGATAGTTCACGATCCCAAAGTGGGTGGCGGCAATACATGCCATAGCCCCCCGCTCCGGCGCCAGCACATAACTTTCCGAGACCGTGAGCGACGTCGAAAACCGGTTCGGGTCAAATACGAAATAGTCACCGGCATCGCAACCGTTCAGATAGAACACCGGGTATTTGCCCTGGTTGTTATACGCACTGGGATTGTCGAGGCTATAACCCAGCGACGTGTTCGCCGAATGGCCGAAATAGTTCATTATACTGAAGCCGGTACTAAAAAGGGTAGTGATATAACCGCTCGGTACCTGTGCCACGGCCGAGGCATTGCCGTCACACAAGGTATAGACATTCGCACCGTACAGCGTATCCTGCACGATCTGCTGATAGGCATACATATAGTCGCAAAGGATCTGGCCAAGATAAGGCTCGCTCACACCGGTTAGGTGCAACATGTTCTTCATCCACAAGCGCCCGGCAATCGTATTTGGCGAATTCGCCTGAGCCGACTCGTACTCCTTGAGCTTGGAAAGATAAGCCTCGATCTCCGAGCCCCTTACCACGGACAGCCGGCCTATAGGCGTCACAGGCACCGCATCGATGCCATTATTGGTGGCAAGTTTATTATCCGAAGCAGGATACCCATACGTAGGCACCAGGTCCAGCTGATCCGCGAGCGGACTCTGCTGCTGCTCACCATAGGTAAGGTAATCGGTATAACATAAGCCATGCCCCAAGATCAGCACATACTGCGGCTTAATGGCCCAGTTCGCCCGCGCATACCGCAAAAAGTTTTGGATAGACAACGGATTCTGCTTGATGCCGTAGCCGAACTGGTCGATGATCTCCTTGATATCATACGTCTGCACATTGAAACTGCCGCCCGGCACCGAACTCCGGTATGCTTTGAAATCGTTCACCGGGTTGACGCCATCGTTCGTTCCGTCATTAGTCAGCGCAGTATTGTAGATAATGATATAATTGGCCTGGTTTCCGGTGACACTCGTATTCTCGAAGGTCTTGGGGGTAAGCGTGTTCACATTTTGCACGGTCGACGGGTCCTCATTGACCAGGACGAATTTCGTGGTGGCTGTAGTACCGGGAAGCGCAAAGGCTAACGTGCTGCCGCTAACCACCGCCGTATAACGGTAGCCGTTCGTAAGATCGTACAGGATCGGCGTAGCGGAACCGGAGATGGCAAAATTCGTGATATTCAGCAAGTAGCCTGCGGGACGGGCCGGCAACTGAAAGGAGAAATTGCTCTGACCGCCAAAATTGAACAGCCGGGGATAGTTGAGCTCGCAGAAAGAGACCCGCATGACGTCCGTGCTCGCGGAACTCTGGTTGACAAATCCCACCGTCACCGACCCCGTGTTGACCGCACTGGACGGAACCGGCCACGTCGTCAACGCATCATAAAAGCTGTTCATCGCCGTATCCCCGATCGGCGCTCCGTTCACCGTCACCTGCACCGTGCGATTGTTATCCGCCGTCCCCGCGGCGCCCCATTTGAGCGTGGGAGCCGGCGCGCCCCCACCGGTATAAGGCTGGAGATTGCTGAGCGTGGTGGTATAAGGCGTCCCCGGCCCAAAATCCACCGTGGACCACCATTCACCGATATCATAGCTGGAAGAATAGATGTATTCCCCTACGACCTGCGCAAATCCCAGGCTGACATTGCCATCCCGGAAATACGAGCCTGCCGTATACATAAAATAAGGCTCCACCGGCAGCGAGCTGCTTGCTACATTATTGGCGGCATTATAGCTGTGAAAGGTGCTGCCCGTGGGGTTCACCGTTAGAAAATATTCGGCCGTATCCGTCTCCAGGCTCGTATGCGTCGTATGCTGATAGGCGGGATTCCGATACAAAGGCACATCGGGCACTCCATCGTTCATCAGCCCCCAAAACTCGATATAATCGCCGGCCCCCAGCGGCCCTGAAGCCACCGTGGTATAGATCGGCACCTCCTGCCCATTCCGGAAAAGCTGGAAATTCTGCGCCGGTACGCCCCCCATTCCGTTGGCGGATAATACCGCCGAGGAAATGCGGTATAGACCCGTAGAGCCTACCTTGAATTTATAATAGGTCTTCGAATAATCGATCCATTCGTTATAATACGATTGCGCCGCAACCTGCAGCGTCACCAGTACCAATAAGAAAGGTAGAATTCGTTTCATACGTTTGGGTTTTGCCATCATCATTGGATATCGTTATCTGTTTCCGGTCTTCTTCTTTTGCCCCTTCCGCCGCAGATCGATCTTCAATGAAAATACATGGGTATACAACGGATAAGATTGGTTAGCCAAATTGACAAACGCATAATCGATCTGTACTTCCCCTACCTTGAAACCTGCCCCCACACTGGGCTGATAGATCCAGATCTTGCGCTGGTTCAGCGTATCCCTGTCATCCAGTACTTTCTGGAAATTGTTGACGCCGGCACGCACAAAGAACACGTCCTTCAACGAAAGCTCCAGCCCCAGGCGGGGATCGATGCTCACGGGCTTGGTGCTGATCACCGTATTCCGGCGTCCGTCGAACGTCACGTCGAGATCGGCCTCCGTCAGCAGGTTCAGCTTTCTGCTCAGCTTGAAATTATAAGACCCTCCCAGCATCAGCTGGGGCGCCGTCAACTCGATGTTCTTCCCCGGGATCTCGTTCTTCGTTTCATAGAACACCTCCCGCATCGCCTCGTTGATATTATACGACCAGGCATTGAAGGTCGTCGTGACATCCTTTGCCACGACACCCACCTTCCAGCGATTGCCGAGGATCTGCACAGCTGCGTCGAAACCAAACCCCCAGGCCGTGGCGATGTCTCCCGCGGTCCGGTGTATGATCTTCGCGTTCACGCCGAAATTGATCGTCTTATCGCCCCAGGTCTTCGACTGTTGCGCCAGCGAGACCAGGAAGGCATAGTCCGCCGAAGAAAAAGTGGTGATGTTCGAAAAGTTCACCGTGCCGTCCGGCTGGACCAGGAAAATAGTATTGGGAATATCGTCGACAGCAAACCGCAACAGGGTCAGACCCAGGGTTCGCTTATTGTCTTTCAACGGCAACGCCAGTGAAGCAAAATCATATTTACCTACCCCGGCGTAATACTCTGCGTGCATCAGGCTAAGCTGTGGCTCTCCCCCCCGCATGTTCGCCAGAGCCGCAGGATTCCAATATCCTGCCGTGGCATCGTTCACCGAAGCCACCTGCGCGCTGGCCATGGAAAGCCCACGGGCTCCCGCCCCAATGTTCAAAAATTCATTGGAGTATTCGGTGAACTGACTAAAAGCAGGTAGGTAAGCTAGGGTTCCGAACAAAACAAAAAAGAGGTAAAAGAATTTTCTACCCCGCATTCTTTTCAGCATAAGCCAACGGTTAAGGTAGTGCCAACATCCAGGTATAACGGGCTTTTACTCACAATATTGTCTCGTTAACATGTTTTGCCACACCCCGTCATCCGTCGAAAATCCATTATTTTTGCCGCCATGAACCTGATCGAAGAATTAAAATGGCGCGGCATGATCCAGGACATTATGCCCGGAACCGAAGAACAACTGAAAAAAGAAAGCACGGCCGGCTATATCGGATTCGACCCCACCTCGGATAGCCTGCATATCGGCAGCCTCGTCCCCATCCTGCTCCTGGTCCATCTGCAAAAAGCTGGGCATAAGCCGGTTGCACTCGTCGGCGGCGCCACAGGGATGGTCGGCGACCCCAGCGGCAAAAGCGAAGAGCGCAATCTCCTCGATGAGACTACCCTCAACCACAACCTCGCCGGCGTAAAAAAGCAGCTGGAAAAATTTCTTGATTTCAACCCCAGCCTGCCGAACAAGGCGGAGATGGTCAATAATTACGACTGGTTCAAAAACATGTCCTTTCTCACCTTTATCCGCGACGTGGGCAAACATATTACGGTAAATTATATGTCAGCCAAAGACAGCGTAAAAAAGCGTTTGGAAGGCGAGAACGGCATGAGTTTCACCGAATTCACCTATCAGCTCGTGCAAGGCTATGATTTCTACTGGCTCTATGCCAACAAGAACTGCAAACTCCAGATGGGCGGATCGGACCAGTGGGGCAATATCACCACCGGCACCGAGCTCATCCGGCGCAAAAGCGGCGGCGAAGCCTTTGCCTTCACCTGTCCCCTGCTCACCAAAGCCGACGGCGGCAAGTTCGGCAAGACGGAGAAGGGCAATGTCTGGCTCGACCCCGAAAAGACCACGCCCTACCAATTCTACCAGTTCTGGCTCAATGCCGCGGATACCGACGCGGAAAAATGGATAAAGATCTTCACCTTTCTTACCCGCGAAGAAGTCAGCGCACTCGGTGCCCGGCACCAGCTCGACCCCGGCGCACGCCTCCTCCAAAAGACCCTGGCCCGGCACGTCACCACCTTCGTTCACGGCGAAGAAGGCTACCGCAAAGCCCTCGCCGATACGGAAAAGATGTTCGCCAACGCTTCAGCGCCCGCCGAATCTCTCAGCGAAGAAGACCTGCAATCTCTGGAAGGGGTGGAACGCTTCAACTATTCAGCAGCCCAGCTAGGCGTAGACGTCGTCAGCTTCCTGGCGGAATCCGGCATCATCGCCAGCAAAGGCGAAGCCCGCAAGCTCATCCAGGGCGGCGGCATCAGCATCAACCGCCGTAAGGTGGAAGACGCCAAACTCCCGGTCGACGCCTCGCTCCTCTTACACGGGAAATATCTGCTGGTCCAAAAAGGCAAAAAGAATTATTATCTCGTAACTGTTGGCTAAAGACCACAGGCCGGTCGCGGTGAGGCCGCTAACTCAATAACCCCGGGTGCTCCCGGTACACTTTAAGGACGAATTCCCCAAAAAGTGTATTGGCCCAGGCAAACCAGGGACGCGAGTACTTGGATGGATCGTCCTTATAGAACGACTCATGCATGAAACCCGTCCCCGCATGCGTATGCTGCAATGTCTTCAGACAGGCCGCGATCTCCTGCGGGTCATGACTCGTCAGCCCGCGAACCATAAGGCTCATCGGCCAGATCATATCCATCCCTACGTGCGGTCCGCCAATGCCCTCGCCGGCCTTGCCCTTGAAGAAAAAGGGGTTCGCTTCACTCCACACCATGCGCCGCGTATTCTGATACACCGCATACCCGCGTTTATTCGGATCAAGCACACTGAGATCGCCCGTATTGATCGAACGGGACTGAAGATAAGGTAACGCCAGCAGGCTGGGGACGTTGGTGTCGTCCATAAAAGTATGATTCCCGAACCCGTCGATCTCATAGGCGAACACTTCGCCATATACCGGATGACGGACGATAGCATATTCCAGCAATGCCCGCTCCAGATCATTCTCCAGTTCAACGGCCGGCCCGTCCAGTTCCTGGCCCTTACCCAGCGTCTTGATCAGCTGCCGCAGTTGGCGCAGGCTGGTCAGTGCAAAAATATTCGACGGAACCAGGAACGGATAGATCGTAGCATCATCGCTCGGCCGGAACATGCTATGGATCAATCCCACCTTCTTCGTGGGGAAGCCATATCCTTTCATGGGTAATGTGTCGGTAGCGAATTGAGTGACCCGCTGAAACGTATACGGCCCGTGCCCATCCTTCCGCTGCTGTTCCTTGAAGGTCTGCAGGACCCGTTTCATGGCCGCAAACCAGTGGTCGTCAAAAGGGGAGGTATCACCCGTGACCTCCCAGTAGCCATGGGCCAGCCGGATCGGATAGCATAGGCTGTCGATCTCCCATTTGCGTTCGTGAACACCCGGTTTCATATCCGTTAGATCGCTTTTCCACTCGCTGATCTTGGAGGCGTCTTTATAAAAAGCATTAGCATAAGGGTCCCGCTGGATACAGATCGCCTGCCGGTGGATCACGCCCCGGATCAGCTGCTGCAGATCCTTGTCGTTCTTGCAGAGCCCGACATACGGCCAAACCTGTGCGCTGCTGTCACGCAACCACATCGCATCGATGTCGCCGGTGATCACATAGGTATCCGGTCGCCCGTCGGAAATGCTGAAATCTACGGTAGTATCGAGCGTATTAGGAAAACAATTCTCGAAAAGCCAGCCGATCTCTTTATTCCCGATGGTCGCCCGCACCTCGTCGATCGTCTTTTCCACAATGGGGCTGGTGAACTTGCGCTTTGCTGCGGGGGTCCGCACCACCGGGAACTCCATACCCGGTACTCCGGTGCCGGGTTTCATCGAAGCGCTACCGGCAAGCACAGGCCCGCCTGCTAAAATACCCGCAGATGCTATAGCACTCTGCTGAAGAAATTTTCTACGTTCCATAAGCTCGCAATCTAATTTATTTTAGGCACATTGTGCACTCCCGGTTTGGTCCATCGCCCCCTGGTTAGAAAAAAAACGACCGCCCCTATCAGCGCCAGCACTAGCCCAAAAACCGCGACGAGCCCCGTCGAATACCAGATAAATAACCAGATACCTATCGAGAGGATCACAGGCAGGGGATAAAGCCACATCTTGAAGGGCAAACTGCGCGGGCCCTCCGTCGGACCGTCGGCGCCGCTCTTTCTTCGGCGCCTGTCCGACTCCCGAAGCATCACAACCCCCACGGCCTGTGCAATGAACTGAACCAATATGCGCATCGCCAAAATAGCGCTGATCGCATGCTTCAGCGGCACAGTCACACTCAGGATCAACCCTAGCGCGCCTATAAATAGCAACGAAATATAAGGGAACTCTTTCCTGGGATGCAGCCACGCGAAAACGGGGAAGAATTGCCCATCGGCCGCCGCCGCATACGGCACCCGCGAATAGCCGAGCAACACTGCGAAGAGACTGCCAAAGGCAATCCACAAAATAAGCACCGCCGATATCGAGGCCATCCTTGGACCATAGATGGTGCGCATAAAATCCGCGACGATAGTCTTGGATAACATCGCCTGTTGCCAGGGGATGACACGGACGATGCTCAGATTCATAGCGAGATAAAGGACGGTGATGCAAATGATACTGATGAAGATGCTTCTGGGAATATTCCTGCCGGGGTCCTTGATATCGCTTCCTAAATGACAAACATTGTAATAACCCAGATAGCTATAGATCGTCTTTACCGAAGCCTGACCGATCAAAAGCCCGAAGGCTCCGCTGAACATCTTCTGGCCTCCACTTGGCAAACAGCTATAACTCACCCGCTGATGGGTGAACCCGCTGATGATGATCCATAGGATCGTGATGATCACTCCGGACCAGATCAATACACTGATCTTACCAATCTCGCGGATGTTCCGGTAAAGCAATAGGACTACGAGCACTACCACGGCGGCGCTTACCGCTTTTCGTTCCCAATCCCCGAGCGGTATGAGATAACCGAAATAATCCGAAAACCCGATAGCCGCCGAAGCAACCACCAGCGGAGCCTGCAAACATGTCTGCCACACGAAAAGGAACGACATCAGCGGACCTCTCTTCGGACCATAGGCCTCTTTTAGAAAATTATAGCTGCCGCCGGCCAGGGGATAGGCTGCCCCCAGCTCGCTCCAGATCATGCCGTCCATCAGTGCGGTGACCGCGCCAAAGATCCAGGCCCATAAAAAAAGACTGCTGCCTACGGTCTGCATCACGATCGTCATCGTCACGAACGGGCCGATACCGACCATATCGATCATGTTGATAGAGGTCGCCTGGAGTAAACTGATTTCCCGCTTCATTAGTTCAACGGACAAGATAGGCATTTAGTCCTATATTTGCGCCACGAGCAACTCATGAAGTATTACATCATAGCCGGCGAAGCCTCCGGCGATCTCCATGGCAGCAACCTCATCACCGAGCTCAGGAAACAGGATCCGCATGCTGACGTCCGCTGCTGGGGCGGCGACCTTATGGCGGCAGCTGGCGCCACCGTCGTCAAACACTATAAGGACCTTGCCATCATGGGTTTCGCCGAAGTCCTCATGAACCTCCGCACCATCTTCCGCAATCTCGACTTCGCCAAAAAAGACATTCTCGCTTTCAACCCCGATGCCCTCATCTTCATCGACTACCCCGGTATGAACATGCGCATCGCGAAATGGGCCAGGGAACAACAGCAGACCGGCGCCGCCCGTTTCCGCATCATCTATTACATCTCGCCGCAAGTCTGGGCATGGAAAGAAGGCCGCGTCAAACAGATCCGCTCGAGTGTCGACAAGATGCTCGTGATCCTGCCCTTCGAAAAGGAATTCTATAGGAAATGGGACTACGAAGTCGAATACGTCGGCCATCCCCTCGTCGAAGTCATCGACAAGGTCCGCGCACAGCCCGCCGGGTCCCCCCAGTTCTCGAAACCCGTTATCGCCCTCCTCCCCGGCAGCCGCCAGCAGGAGATCCACAAAAAGCTCCCCGTGATGCTCCGGGTCAGCGAATGGTTTCCCGACTACCAGTTTGTCGTCGCCCTGGCGCCCGGTCTCGACGAAGCCTTCTACGAGGAACTCCTCGCGCCTTATCCCCATGTCGCCGCAGTGCGCAACCAAACCTATTCGCTCCTCCTCACCGCCCGGGCCGCCTGCGTCACCTCCGGCACGGCCACGCTCGAGACCGCCCTCTTCGGCGTCCCCGAAGTCGTATGCTACAAAGGCAGCCCCATCTCCTACCAGATCGCCCGCCGGCTGATAAAGGTCAAATACATCTCCCTCGTCAACCTTATTATGGATAAGCTGGTCGTTCACGAGCTGATCCAGGACGAGCTCACCCCCGAGAACCTCCGCCGCGAGCTCGACGATCTCCTCCACAACCCCGAACGCCAGCAACGGCTCGCCGTCGACTACCGCCAGCTCCACGAGATGCTCAGCCAGGGTGGCCACGCCTCCGCCAACGCCGCCAACAGCATCCTCGAATTCCTCTCCCAGCCCTCAAACCCCTAATGATGATGCTTGAAAATTGCCCGCACGATCATGATAATGATCGCGATCAGAAACATAAAGATGGAGATACGGTTGATCCCATGCATGTACTTCATCCACTGGGTATGTGGCGCATTCGGGTCCCGCTTCTTGATGTAGAAATATTCCTCGATCTGTCTCCAAATTCCCATAGTCCTCAAAATTACCGCTAAACTAAATAACACCCCGATTTTTTGACTGGTTTAATTCAAATCCTCTATATTTGCACCCCCATTCCGGCCCAAACACCGGCGGCGGGAAAACTCAAGCAAGGGGAATTAGCTCAGTTGGCTAGAGCGCTTGCATGGCATGCAAGAGGTCACCGGTTCGACTCCGGTATTCTCCACTAAGCCGGACTTCATGTCCGGCTTTTTTTATCACTCCTCCCTCACTACCCGCACGGGCCCCAGCAAACCCGATGGAACCAAAGGTGAATTTCGATCAAAATAATTCCAGGTCGTAAAAGTATACCTCCCTTTAGACGGCCTCGGCTGGTTCTTTAAAAACCAATCCGGGAATTCCTTTAAATACCTGCCGCTATTGTAAAAGTACAGGTTAGGCAGCCATTCCATGTCGGCAGGTTGCTGCTCATCGCCGATCAGCCTGTTTGCCCAAACATTGGCAACCTTTATGACCAGTTCATTACCGCTCTCCTTCAGCAACCCCGATGGTATCCGAACCTTCCAGGGCGCAGTCCAAATGGTACCCAGGTCCTTGTTGTTCAAAATAACTTGCGCCACATGCCTCACCGTACCGAGATACAAAAAAAGCCTCTCCCCCCGCCTGACACTATCTTCGCCGTTCAACCCAAAACTCCTTTCATATATCGCCGTCCCGCTGTAAAATTTTATCCCCGAATCCGCACTCACCGTCCAATCTTGCAAGGAAGTAAAGGTTACCGGTTGGGCAGGGCCGCCCCAGGCAGAATCAAAGGTAACCTTCCAGGGGCCATCAATGGTTAGCAGTTCATGGGCAAAAGGGAAATCATCCTGAACAAGGATTGCAGGCGTCGCCAGTTTTTTTCTGAAGACGATAAAAAAGCTTTGGGCATCGTCAAAGAGCAAGGGAATGATCGTTCTGCCGTCCTGCTGTTTGAAATCGTGGAGCGGCCGCATCGTTCCCGTGACAGCGTCCCATAGTTCAGGCTGCATACCGCTTATGGCAAAACTGCACAGAGCCGCACCCTTGTTATGCGTGGTGTTGGCAACAAACCAGATGTCGGTGCCACCATAATTGCGATGGATGTTGTTCACCAGTATACCGTCCGCGATGTTTTCAGTCGCGAAGTCGCCGTTTAGAGAAGCAAAATTACCCCATTGCAGCAAGGCCTGGCAACGCTGCCAGTAATCTACCATGGCGGGCATTGCATTCCACCACGTTTGGGTGCGGTCGAAATGAGTGCCCCATTGTCCCATGGTGTTGCCGGGTTTGTATCTTGCATCCCAGGGCTGAAGCGTGAACCGGTGGAGGATGATGCGGTTGATGCCTGCACAAAAAGCGGCATCTCTAATGGGTTTTAGCCACGCAGGGTATTCGCTCCACTTGCTGTCGGCGGGCTGTCCCGTAAATGCTTCGGCCTCTATGAGATTCTTTCCGGCTTTCCTCAAGGCGGCGATCGTGGGGCCCGTTATATAGGGCGTGTAGACGCCATTGCCCGTCCAAAATTCTGCCATCACCTGGTGCACCATGGGCATTACCTCAGCCTCCTTCCAGGGACCGCCATAGGGCTCGCTCAAAAAAGTCAGATTGGCTGCTTTGAGTCTTTTGGAGATGGTGGCGAAATAGACATCGCGGTACAGGTCTTCAACGGTCCGCTTAAAGTCATACCGGAAAAAGATCGAATCATCGGTGCTGTTGATCGTGCGGCCTGCAAAGATCGCGAGATAGGGCGTGAGATCATAGCCCCGTCGCTTCAAAAATTCTTCTTTCATTTTTGGCGTCCAGGTTGGGATGCCCGCTTCGTAACTGTCAAAATATAAATGGGTAAAGCTGGTGCCGGCCAGGTCGCCCAGGTATTTTTTTACCTCGCCTATGATATGATCGAGGTGAAAGTTCACTGCCTCCTCGCTCATTTTATCGCATTCCAGTCCAATGGCCTGCGGCTGGGCAGGTTGTATCAGCGCTCCCATGGTGGTATGCCCAAAACGGTAGATAACCCAGTTGCCCGCAGGCGCATCCCACTCGAGATGGCCATCGGCCGTCATCTTCGAAGTAAGGTCCACGACTTCGTTTTTTGGCACCACGCCATCGGCAGGCATGGCCAGCACGGCAATATCTTTATAGTAATCCTTTCTGCCCGGGATCACCGGGTGTTCGGTCAACCCCGTCGCCAGGTTAAAAACGGGAAAATCCATCTGGGATCTTGGGTCCACTGTAGGTTTGTCGAGTACCAGGCTTAGATGCGCATTGCCGGTCACCCGTTTACCGCTGTAGCAAATTTCCTGCATGCTTAGCTCCGGCGTAATCCATGGGCCACCGCTGGTTTCATAGCCCGAGACATTGGTGATACCAAAATCCATTCCGAGACGCCGCGATTCCTGTGCAGCAAAACGCACCATTTGCCACCAGGGTTCTGTAAACGATATGATCTCAGGCGTAGGCGATTTTCCGATGATCTCGCCCCAGGGGTTCACCACATCGGCCAGCGGGACGACCGTAGTGCTGCTGAAACCCGCCTTATTCAAAGCCTCCAGGTCGGCAGTAATCGCCGCTTTGTTGATATTGGTGCCCATCCACATCCACAAAGCCCCCGGCTTGGCGCTTTCCGGCGGGTGCCTGAACAAGACCTCGGGATCGCCATAGCGGCTTTTTTGCAGCGATTCCCTCACCGGTTGCGCAAAACCGCCCAACACCAGGATGGAGAGCAAAAAAAGGAGCAGGGGTCGCATAAGTTTTCTCAAATGTAACATTTTCGGTGGTGTACCTTTACTCTCCCAATAAATCGCTGGCCCTATGAATGACTTTACCGATGTATATAATACCTCAGTCCAATTCATCTCCGCCCAAAATTCGCTTAGATACTTCTTCATCAGTCAGGGGAAAAAGGACCTCATAAAGATTGTCGATTATAGCTACGTGGGTATGTTCAATAAGTTCCCCCTTTATAATCTGGCTTTCGGGGATTTTGATCCGGTAAAAGATGAGATTTCCGACAACGCAGTTTCCGACAACGGCGATCAATACAAAGTTTTTCATACTGTGTTGCATACGGTTCCCATGATGTTCGATGCATTGGGGCAAGTTTCTCTTATCGTTGAAGGCAGTGACAGTAAGCCTGAATTTATCAAAAGTTGCAAGGTGGGATGTGATAGGAATTGTAAACCGGGAGAATGTAAAAAAGCTCATCGAAGGATAAACAACTCTATGAAGAAAATCGGGAAACGATATGAAACATGTGCCGCTCACCTGGTCAAGGTGCCCGAAGAAGGTTTACTCGCCATGGTTGCAACGTCATTGAAAGATCGTGTGTTGTTTCCTGAAAAGCTCGAATCTGCTAAAAAATTCATGGAAAAAGCCACGTTTAAAGTTATATAAAGTTCATACGACCCCCTTTTTTATTTGTCTCCGAAATCTCCGCCATTCAGACCTCGAGCCCGGGCCCCAGGTCTTTTAAATCCCTCATCCCCGCTCCGTAGGCGCCTTTCCAAACTTCTTCTTAAACGCATGCGAGAAATGCGAAAGACTCTCAAACCCAAGGTCGAGGTAAATAGCCGAAGGCTTCTTATGCCTTCTCTCTATGAGATGCTGCGCCTCCGTTAGCCGCTTTTCCTGCAGCCACTGCCGCGGCGCCGCCCCGAAGGTCTTTTGAAAATCCCGCTTGAATCCCGCCAGACTCCTCCCCGTGAGCTGCGCAAATTTCTCAACCGGAAAATTGAAATGAAAATTGCTCAGCATGAATTTCTCCAGATCGATCTTATGCGGTTCCGAAAAATCGAAAAGAAATTCCCTCAGCCCGGGCTGCACATGCAGCAACAACTGCACCGCTTCTTTCACTTTCAGGATACCCAGCGCAGTCGTTATCCTTTCTTCCGAATTATGGACATAGGGAATAATAGATTGGAAAAAACCTTGCAGATATTCATTCGAAGGAACCAAAATATTCAGCGGCCCGTGATATTTTTGTCGCACCTCGATCCGCTCCTCCAGCGCGATCGTCCGCAACAGCTCCTCTTGCAAACAGATCACGATCGTCTGATAATCCTCATCGGGCAGCGGTGTTTTGGTGATCTGCCCCAGCTGGTTCTTCCGGACCAGCAACATCTCCCCACGTCTCATCGCGATCCTGTCCATGGCCGTCTCCAGCTCAAACAGCCCCGAGACTTGTAATACCAGGATACTATGCCCTAGAAACGCCACCTTCTCCTTCCGCACAGTCGAAAGAAAAGAGTAAAAGATGACTCCGGGCATTATTTCGGTTGCATTCGTCACAACGTAAAGATATATAAATTCGGCCCGGCCGCCACGAGGTCAACCGCCACAGCCGGGCCGGTCGCGACAGGTCAGCCGCGACAGTGCTGGCCGCGCCAGCTCAGCCGCCACGAGACTGCCAGCCACAGGCCGCGCCGCCTATCGCTGCAGATAAGTCCCCCCGGCTATCTCCCCCGGCGCAAAATGACTGTTCAGCGTCTCCATCTCCCTCGGTGTAAAGCTAATCCCCATGGCCGCGATATTCTCCGGCAACCTCGACCTCCTGCTCATGCTCACCAGCGGCATGATGTCATCGCCCTGCGCATTCACCCACGCGATCGCCAGCTGCGTCGGCGTGCAGCCCTTCTCAGCCGCCATCGTCTTCAGCAGCTCGACCTTTTCGAGATTCTTGACCAGGTTCTCACCCTGAAAACGCGAAAAACGCCCCCGGTAATCCCCAGCCGCAAGCGGCGCCTTCAGGTCACCGGACAGCAAACCTTCCGCAGTATTGGCAAAGGCTACAACGCCAATACCCAGCTCCTTTGCCGTGGGCAGCAGGTCCCGCTCTATCTGCCTGTCGGCCAGCGAATACCCTATCTCCAATGCCGCCACGGGATAAACACTATGCGCTTTCCGCAGCTGGGCCGCAGTGATCTCCGACACACCCAGATACCGCACCTTCCCTTCCTTGATCAGATCGGCGATGGTACCGATCACCTCTTCCACCGGCACCACATTGTCCATTCTACAGGGTTGATAAAGATCGATGACGTCCACGCCCAACCGCACCAGCGAATAATTGATAAAATTCCGGATAGCCACAGGTCGCAGATCCAAGCCGAGGAATTTACCGCCATCCACGAGCCCGCCGAATTTGACGCTTATAAAAGCATCCTCCCTGCGGCCTTTGATGGCCTTACCCACCAACAGCTCATTATGGCCGCTGCCATAAAAATCTCCGGTGTTCAGGAAATTGATGCCGCTGTCTAGTGCCCCTTGGATGGTGGCAATACTTTCATTTTCATCCCGCGCCGGCCCACCCCAAACGGGCGACATCCGCATACATCCTAAACCGAGTTTCGAAACGAGCGGGCCATTCTTACCCAGTGCTATTCTTTTTATCGTTGCCATAATCGTTATTTTCCTGCAAAGATCGGTCCCCGCCGCTCACAACCGCTTTCCCCCATAGCTCAATTTACTTGTCTGAACGGCTCACGCGTCATCCGGAACCCAAAGACCGAACGCCTTCTCCATTTTTACCCATTTCTACCCAGAATTTCGCCGCAAAATCAAGCTATTCGGCAAATGCCTTAAATTGTCGGAGCTAAAACCGACACTGCATGTCCCTCGATAGAAGAAATTTCCTCCGCCTCTCCGCCGGCAACGCGGCCCTGCTCTACGGCCTGCCCGCCGCAACAGTGCACGGGCAAAACCCAACACCTCACGGGCCCACCGGCACACCCCAGCGACCGAACGAGCTGGCCCACCTCCAGCCCATGCTCGCCGGCGTAAGCCCTATCACCCTCGAAGAAAGGCAAGGCCGCGTCGCCAAAGCGCAGCGGCTCATGGCGGAGAACAAGATCGCGGCCATCGTGCTCGATTGCGGCACGTCGCTGCAATACTTTACCGGCATCAGCTGGTGGCCCAGCGAGCGGACCATGGTCGCCATCATCCCCGCGAAAGGTGAGGTAAGCTATGTCAGCCCCGCCTTTGAGGCGGAAAGGCTGCACCAGCTCATCACCATCGGCAAGGAAGTACGGGTATGGGAAGAACACGAAAGCCCCTATAAGGTAGCAGCAGGTATTCTAAAGGACTATGGCATCGCAAGCGGCAATATCGGCATGGAAGAGCGCCTGCGATTCTTCATCTTCGACGGCATCCGCAAAGAAGCGCCGCAGCTCGGTTATGTCAGCGCCGATCCTGTGACCATGAACTGCCGCCTGATCAAATCCCCCGCAGAGATTGCCTTGATGAAAAAAGCCAGCGACATCACCATCGCCGCCTATAAGGCAAGCGTGGCGCTGCTACATGAGGACATGACGCCGGCCGATTTCTCCGCCATCGCGGAAGATGCACATGCCCGGCTTGGCGTCAAAGGAGAGCTCTCGGCCAATTTCGGCGCGGCCTCGGCGTATCCGCATGGCAGCATCGAGCCACAACATCTTAAAAAAGGCGATATCGTCATTATGGACGGCGGCTGCAAAGTGGAGGGCTATCAAAGCGACATCAGCCGCACCGTCGTCTTCGGCGCAAAGCCTACGGACCGCCAGCGCGAGATCTGGAACCTCGAAAAGAAAGCGCAGGCCGCGGGTTTTGCCGCGGCACGCATCGGCGTCCCTTGCGAACAGGTAGATGCAGCCGCCCGAAAGGTGATCACCGACGCCGGCTTCGGCCCCGGCTATAAGATACCCGGCCTCCCACACCGGACAGGCCATGGCATAGGCATGGATATGCACGAATGGGGGAATATGGTCAAAGGAAACCAGCAGCCGCTACAGCCGGGTATGTGCTTCAGCGTCGAACCGATGATCGCCATCTATGGCGAATTCGGGATCAGGCTCGAAGACTGCGCCTATATGACGGAAGACGGACCGCGCTGGTTCTCCGAACCAAGTCCCGCCATCGATCAGCCTTTCGCATGACTCTAATGCGTTTCGACCCTGGCATTTTTAGGTATCACGAATTCATTCGGTCGGATGCGGTAATGCTCGTCAATGGAAATGGCAGTTACCTCAGCCTTTGGTCCATCACCTTCCGCTATAGTCTCCGTTTTTAACGCAATGCCCAACCAGGACCACACCCGGATGCCTCCTACTATCTCCGTTATTACACAAGGTCTCCCGAGCACCGTATCCTTACCGGTAACCTTCAGCTTATCGCCAAAAAGACTCTCGGGAGTAACCACCAGCCCTCGGGCCTGACGATACCCGCGAAGACTATCCAGGTCTTCCACATATTGCATATCAGGAGTCCGTATCGTCAACCGTCGCGTATTCACCCTAAGCGCCTTTGCCATATTGGTGTCCATGGCTGCAAACCCTGCTTTGTCCACGATCAGATGTGCTTCGGTGATAGTCTTCACATACCGGCCGGAGTCGTCGAAGATCACCGTCGTGGTTCCCTCCTGCATCAAGTTGTTGAAATGGTACACGATCTTTCCGGATTTGATCCCATACGCCGTGGATCCCGGAACACCATCCGGCTGGCTGTGTAAACCAAGCCACAAGAACAAGCTTACGAAGATTAAGAAGATTTTCATTGTAAAGAATCTAAAATGGAATAGCGATCGAGCACCACCATCAATGAGTCGTTCTGATACCACTTGGTAAAGATCGGAATGGCCCAGCCGCTGTATTTTGTTTTTAAAAGCTCCAACGTCCATTTCTTTTTTTTAAAGATCTCCATCTGGATATAAACCGAGTGCATTTTAGGACTTTGAGGCGTATACTCCTTAAAATGTGCAAATGCCTCGTTTATTTTCTCCAAAACAGTGTCATTCGTGACGATCAGATGTCTGGAGGGATCAAGAATGGAACGGAATTCGATCCGGTCGATCCTTTCTCCATTCGTGATCCCCTTGTACGTTCGGTAATCAGCAACCCCCTCATACAACCAGGCGCCGGCAAACAGCAAAATAAAGACACCGGTCAATATCAATAAAACGCTTCGCCCGCCAATCCTTGCCATGTGTATCAATATTTTATCGATAGTTTATTGAAGAGATAGGCCCTGCTGATGGTGCCCATTCCACCGACTTCACCTTTGAGATACCCTTTGCTCAATCCCTCTAATAGCCCCCAATAGAGCACCGGCGGATTACCGGGCTTAAAGGGAATATGCACTTTGCTATCCGTATAGGCGTATACAAAGGTCCCGCTCGCAATTCCATAGCCACCGGAAAGGGCCATCGACCATCCTTCGAATGCGTGTCGATCCAAAGGTACACCGAGGTTTTGATTAAAATGGATCTCGGCGCCAGCGACCCCGCCTCCTAAACCATAACCAGCATTGACATCGCCGCCGCCATAAAAATAGATACCTCGATCGGATCCTGTATTCAAAAAGACGACGTCAATCTGACCACCGTATCCTCCAAAATAAGCAAAATCGAGATTCAGACAAACGAGATAAACGGGGTCGACCTTGATATCCGGCAGATCGATGGTCACCGGAGGAAGCGGCCTGTGAATCACGACATCCAGCGTTGGCGCCATCATTGGCGTCTGGACCGTAGCATTGACCGGCGCATTCCTCAAATAGGCCAGCGGATAGACATGCTGCTTGTTGTCCGGATAATTGGTGTAGCCGTTAATGGTGATTACATTGTCGGGATTGGAACCACCAGGGCCGCCCCCGGGGCCACCCCCTGGCATACCCGGGCTCTTTCCGCTACCTGTAGCGATACCAGGACCACCACCGGGGTCTCCTACTCCACCGCCCCAATTACCACCACCGATAGAAAACCCACCCCCATTGCTACCACCACCTCCTCCACCATTGCTACCGCCTCCACCGCCACCTCCACCACTGCCTCCGCCGCCTCCGACGCCACCACCTCCTCCGCCACCACCTCCGCCGCCACCGTCTCCACCACCGCCATCACCTCCTCCCCCGCCGTCACCTCCGCCGCCGCCATCACCTCCGCCGCCACCACTTCCATAATCCGGTGCAAGCGAGAAAAGGCACGACACACATCCTCCAATGGACGGAATGTCGCTTGTAGGATCGCCATACTCCCCGCCTGGATCGACTATACTCGGCGGTGTTGCACGTGGTGGGGAACAGTAACACGGCACAACAGCCCCGCTCGGATCGTTTAAATTCACCGGGTTATCATTGGCGTACGAATACGGCGAGAAATTTACAGCCTCATCCGCAAGCGGATCCACCTGTCCCATTCGGCCTAACTGTGGGTCATACATCCTGTTCCCCGCATCATAAAGATCTAAGCCGGCCCCATCCCTGAACTCATTATCCTGCATCTCGTTTCCGCCATTGTATCGCAATTTGTTTTCCACATATTCCGGCTTAACCGCCTTATCCGAGATACCTGCCATCTTCAATCCAAACGGATAGTAATGCGTCTCCTCCAGCAACGGCCCCTGCTTGAACTGTGCCGAAAGATTGTCGAAATAGACATCCCAACCCTGCGTCTCATTGCTCACCCAGATATATAGATATCCGTTCCGGCTTATAGCCAACTGCGACCCCGGCGCCACAAGATTCAGCTGTCCTGCAGGATACGTCGAGCTCGCCGCCTGTACCGATCCGCTTAAACTGCTAACATAATTGAACTGATCGTCCAGGAAGATCCAATTGATATAAGCCTTCGGATACCCGGTCGAGGTAGAATCGTTCCCGTTCAGGAAACTCGACAACCCGGTATATACCGTACTGTTGCTCGCCGTAAAATTCCCCAACGTTCCATGCGCCCCATTGGTAAGATTGACGAGGCCACTCCCCAGCGAGTTCAATACATTGTTGAATGAACTGTTGTTCGTACCTCCGGTCCCGCTATTATAAAAACATTGGACATTGAATTTCACCGAATCACCGCTCATGACTTTCAACAACAGGTTTGGCCCCACTTTCTGGCCGCCGCCCGAACTCGAATCTACCAGCGATACACTGTCATTGGGATTCGTATAGAGATACCGTTGCGCGCTGGGAATGTTTTGATAATTGGGTACGCCATTCCATGGCCTACAGGTATTGGCGATATTGCCGAATAACTGGGCCTCCGTTGACCGGTAAGCGGCTTCCATAGTCGCAAGATAATTCGTGGTGTCCCGTTGCTGGGTTAGCACCATGCGCGTATTGCCTTGATTGTCCTTTTCGAAGAAATCATATTCGAACTTATATCCCGTCGTGCCATTCGTATATTTATGATAAGCCCATCGGGTCCGCCCTTCTTCATGAAGGATATATTGCAACGTATCGATGCCGCCGCCCGGACTTGTAATCGTATCCGACTGCTGATAAACAAACTGATCCATATACAAAGTGGTGGTCGACCGCTTGGCCGCGCTATCCGTAGTTACTTTCGCCAATTTTATCCCATCGGCCGTGTAAGTATAAGCCACATTCCCCTCACCATTGACATGTACCAATTGCGGCCTGTTCAGATAATTATAGACGATCTTATCGATCATCTTATTATTATCCTGGATGAGATTGCCGTTACCGTCATAATTGTAATCTGTGGATTGCTTCGTCGACGGATTGTAATGGAAATCCCCAAGCAGGCTGGTCGGGTTATTGGCCGCATCGGTCACACCCATCAGCTTATTGGAACTGTCGCTGTTCAGATATTTATAGGTCAGCGAATCGATAACCGACGAACCTCCTACGGCGAAGCCCCGTTGCGTCATGGCAAGCAAATTGCCATTGGCATCATACCGGAGCCCGCTGACGGAATAATCGATATAAGTCTTATCCCAGGACGACCCGCTGGTGTTCTGTAAAAAGGCTGCCGAAGTCAGCCTGCTGGCATTGTCATAGGTAAAATCATATTTTCGGTTGATTCCGCTCCCCGCACTTTTCCAGACCAAACCGGCGATACTACCGTTGAGCTCGGGCCTTAGATACGTATTACCCGGCGCCACGGAACCAGTCTGATCATAGGCCAGCTCCATTCCAAAGAAATGAGTAGTGCTGCCGGCCACATAGCTCTTGTTGATCCCCGTCAACCAGCCATGTACATCATAGCTGTAGATCAGGCTGTCGACCTGGTTACCCAGATATTTGGCGTTCACTTGCCCCAGCTCGTTATATTGCAAACTATCTATCAGCTGGTCGGCAGCCGCGTTATCGATATTCTTCCATACATGCCTAAGCCGGAATACCTGATCATAATCCATCTTCGTCAACAAAGTATGGCTTTGGGCAGTATTCCCATTCTTTTTGTGATTGACCAGCGACCGGAGAACCGCGCCTACAAAATTGTACTGTATCGTGGTTGTATCGATCGCGCCCGTGTAGTTGACAGCCTGTGTCTGGATGATCCTTCCCCTATCATCAAAAAAATTCACCGAATACAGATACTGGCTTGTCGTTCCCAACACTTTAACCATGCTTCCCGTCTGCCCGCCCCGGATCATATTCGATTGGGAGATCTGCACGGCATACGTCGGAGAGGTACCGTACGATGTAATAAAATAACTACCGCTGCTTGTATAATTAGTCGCCATCGCGGAGCTCACAGGCGCGCTATTGGCCGAAACCCAACTGTAATCGTCATAGAACGATCGCGTCAGCAACTCGTTCGTATAGGTGCTTACAGCCGGATAATTGGAGCTGTAATAAGCCAGACTGTCATGATAGGCGGCGTTGGTGTAGTTGATCGGATCTGTGATCGTACCTGTCGAATCCACTCTGTCCTGTGTATCATACTTCACAAAATGCCATTTCTGAGCGCTCCGCAAGGCCGAATCCTGTGTCATTACTACGCGGTCCCTGGCATCATAGACCGTCCACAGCTGGCCAGCGCCCGGATTCTTGCTGATCACTCTCTCACCCCGGCCGTTATATTCATACCGGAAACAGAGCTCATTAGCTATGGTTTGATTGATCGTCCAGTGCCCGAGCATCAGTGCCACCGCCTGGGGTTGGATGACAACCCGCAAATTCTGTAGGGTATCGTAGACATAATAAGTACATAGCCAGCCCACATGCCCGGCAGAGGGTGTCGCAGTGACCTGCACTTTTTTCAAAATGGTCTTTCCCAGCCTGTCTTGATAAACGATAGTTGTATTGCTGTCGGCATCCGTGGTGACATACTTGATCAATTGTCCGGCCTGGTACGCCCCCCCATTCACCGGCAAACTCAGCTGCGCCGAAGAAATGCTCCATATCTGCACACTATCGGTAGCCGTATTGATGAGATAACCGGATGTCGTACCGGAATTGTTTCCCACATAATTGGCGCCCGTAGGAAAAGCATTCATGACCCGGTTCGAGGACGATGCCTCATAGTTGCTTTGCGAATAATAATATTGCTCATTAGGGAACTGAGTACTGTAGAAAGTAGACTGATCGGAGATTGCCGTCGGCTTATAGTTGCCGTCGTTGGTACTCGCGGTGTAAGGCAGGTATTGTATCGCCTGCCGGCCAAATCCATCATAAACTACGCTGCTTACCATGTCATTCTGGAGCGGACTGGCCTGCTTGGCCACCGTTTGCATTGGCCTGACCAATCCGTCATAGTAATAAGTAGTTTGTGCTACGTCATACGGACTGGTCAACCCATCTGCCGTCACCGTATCGGTAACGCCCGGCTTGGCAATGTTTCGGATCCGGACAAAATTGAAATCCTTGGAAAAACTATCTACCACAGTGATCTGGCAGACATTAGTATAGGCTACAGCCGATCCCGAAGTCACCTGCCGCCTGTACCAAACGAGACTTGTAATGGCACCCGGAGAATAAGTCCGTCCCGTAGCGCCGGAAACATTGGTAAAATTCGCGCCATCCGTAGACGATTGCCATTGATAGCTATAAGTCCCGGGCGTGTTTCCCCCACTGGCTGGATTGGCAGCCAGCAATCCTGCATTACTTCCGGAAGTGAGCGTGATCGACGCCGGAGTAAGCGTCCCTGCAAGCAGGGTCGGCCCTATTGTAACGGAATTGCTCGGAGTACTGGCGCCGTTAGACGTAACAAGGGACCTGTAATAAACAAGACCGGTTACAATCGGCGGTTGATACGTAGTTGCCGTTGCCCCCGATATAGTAGTCCAGGTCGCGTTATCGGGCGAACTCTGCCACTGAAGACTATAACTCCCATTCCCGCCGGTAAATCCGCTAACGGAAAGCGGGGCGGGAATACTGTTGGAATACAGAACTTGCGATCCGGGAGTTACGGTTCCTCCTGCGACCGGTGGATACACATTAACCACCCCATAATTGCTATAGTTCGTAACCCCGTTGCTCGTAACTGCTACCTCGTAATAGGTCGTAGCCGTTAAATTGCCCGGCGAATAGGTCGCCCCTGTGGCCCCGCTGATGGCAACGAAACCCGACGGGCTCGCGGACGACAGCCATTGGTAGGTATAACTGCCATTGCCGCCGGAAACCCCGGATGCGGAAAGGGTTCCCGCAGAAGCGCCGTAATTGATCGCCTCGCTCGCAGGACTCACCGACCCGGCTTGCAATGAAGATAAAACAATCACCACGCCATAATTCCCATAAACCGTAGCCCCATTGCTCGTTATCGCTACCTCATAATAGGTCGTAGTCGTTAAATTTCCCGGCGAATAAGTGGCTGTCGTCGCACCGCTGATAGGCAAGAATCCGCTAGGACTGGAAGAGATCAACCACTGATACGAATAGAGTCCATTGCCTCCGCTCGGGGCACTTGAATATAAAGCGCCGGCATTAGCATTATAGTTGATGGTTTCACTCGAAGGGTTCACTCCTCCCGGCTGTATTTGAGGGTAAACATTCACAACCCCATAATTACTGTAGGCCGTAACTCCGCCGCTCGTCACCGCCACCTCATAATAGGTCGTAGCCGTCAAGTTCCCCGGCGAATAAGTTGACCCCGTCGCACCGCTGATAGCCCCGAATCCAGTGGTGCTGGAAGAGCTCAACCACTGATAGGTATAGCTACCATTGCCCCCGCTCACCCCGGTAACCGAGAGAGTACCCGCACTGCTGTTGTAATTGATGGTTTCACTCGACGGGCTCACTGACCCCGCTACCACAGCGGGAGGTGAACTTACCGTCACACTAAAGCTGGTCGACCCACCCTGAAAGCTTGCCTTGACTTGCGCGGTGCCGCTCGATCCAAAATAGACAACGGCACTGGAGGTGGTTTGACTCTGAACCGTGCAATTACTACAAGTCCAGATTGTTCCCGTACACGGCCCATTTAACTTATATGTCCCCGTTGATTGGTAAGATACGCTGGAGGAACCGCTTATAACACAGGAAGGACAGATATCAACGCCATTTGCCCGGCTGTTCAATGAGATGAACAGCGCAATCGATAGAAATGCGGTAAGGCCGATCCGTCCACTCGAAGATTCTTTATAATGATGTTTCATGGTTTTGCTATTCTAATGTCTCGCCCTGATAGTGATACTGAACCGTTTTGATCACGTTGTTATCCTGATCCTTTACAACCTTGAGCCGGTTGAACCCATCGTACTGGTAATAAGTCACATGATTGTCCGGATCGCAGACGCTCGACACGCCCAGCGAAGGATTATAGGTATAGGTCTTCATTTGAGCCGTAGCCGGATAAATACGCAATTCATCGATATCCCCACCGCCGGTGATCGAATTAATGGAGACGGTAGACGCACCCGTTACCTTATGCTCGAAATAGGTCCAGAACTGGCTGTTCACAAAGACCGTTTTGCCTTGCGTTATCGAAGTTGTGGAGGAAACATTGAAATTACTGCCGGTCTTGCTCCAATAAGATACGATATATGCAGTCGACGATGTCAGGCCCGATTTGGTGATCGGGCTGCTGGTGAGAAAATAACAATATTTACCGGTCAATGAGGAACTGCTATCCTTTGCCGTTGAAGGCATCGTCCAGTTACCGGTACCATCCGCCTCGAAAGAGGTATAGGCGATATCCCCCGGCCCCGCATTGTTCACTTCCGCAATGGGCAAACTATGCTTATAATCGTAAATAAAGCTGAAATCTTTACCCGCCGCTTTAGCCATCACACTTATGTTCCCGTTGGGATCATATTGCCGCTGCACTTTGGCAACATACCTCGAATCGCTCAACAAACTGGTATAGTGCCCTCCGGAAACTGTCTCGTTGTTCAGCACCGGGATGGCCTTGGTCAATTCGATCGTATAGACATCTATAGGCTTATATATGGTCTGGTCATATTGAGTGATCTCCCCCGAGATCAACACCGAATCGCTGGAATTGGGATACATCCACGTCTGCTGCTCTATCACCGGATTCAATACCCGGGCGGCAACCATATTGCCCGTTATACCGCTGGAATAGTCCTCCGGCATCTTGTATTTCACCTTCAATGTCTGGCCGTCCGAAGTCGCCTGCATAACGGATGCAAGATTCCTCGTAACGGGATTATAACTGTAGGTATATGCCTTTACCAAACTGTCCCCATTGGCGTCATATGTTGTAGTCGCCAGGCTTGTCGCATAGATCCAGTTCGACCAGGACAAAGCACCATAGCTGCCTCTATAGTGATACGATACAGTAGAAGAACTGACATACTCCGAATCGATGTTCACCGAAGCTATATAAAAACTTGTGTCTGCGCTTTGCGAAAAGTTGACCACAGATTTGCTTACCGGATTATATACCGAGGTTCCCGGCATGTTGACATATTCCACTTGCTTGATCTGCCGGACATCCGGATACAATGCCCCGAAGTTGTTGAAATAGTGATCGGTCCTGTGGATCTCGCTCGTCGTCGAGTCGGCGACACTTACCTTGCTGTAATAAAAGGCCGGCGCATTGCTACCGATCCCCATGCTCACCGTCGATTCGATATATTGATTATAATTGTAAACTACCCCGGAATTCGACAAAACAAACGATTCAGCTCCCGCATATGGAATGTTGGGTATTACCCCCGATGTATTTGAACTACCGTTCTGCAGATAGGTATAGCTGCGGTAAATGGTTTGTGGACTTGTAGGATTATTCGTAAAATTTGCGGTGGTTTGAACCCGGATACCCGGGCCGGGCGTATTCCCGCCCATCGCACTATTGTAATAATTATTGGGGCCATATGTAAAAGCGGTATACCCACCCGTGGGATAGACTATGGTGTCCAACGCCCCGTAACAACTATAGGTAAAATTTGGCGTCCGGTTCGCCGTTCCCATATTTGTCCCGGAAGGAGCCGGCGAATAATAGGGATCGCTGTTGGACGGGAACAATCCGCCCGGACCAAAACCATTGCAATATCCCCAATAATCGAAAGATGCAGCGGCCTTCGAAGGAAAACTGTCATGTTCATGCAAATACTTGAACGTATAGTAGGTTGAATCCCCCGGCAGTAGCGTATTTACAGAACTGAATGTCTTCAGCGCAAGCCTTTCGTAACTCGCAGGACTGGTGGCCGTCTGTCCAAAATATTCATAACCTAAGGTGCTCTTGTTGACCACGTTTCCCGTAAGACTGTCGATGACATCGATCTCTCGTAGCCGGGGCATGGTACCGCTGATATCCGTCCTGGAAGTGCCATCAGGAATAAAACTTATCCTGGCACTCCGGCACACGATCGATTGCAACACCTTGGCCTGTACGCTGGGGGCGGCATGGCACCCCTCGGGATCGCTGCCAAGATCAGCCTGCGACCCAAGCGATTTCACATAGTCCCCACGGTAAGCTATACTCCCCTGTTGCTGCCAGGTATAGTTGGCATAATTCAATTGAATGGTGTCGTTGTGGTCTGCCGATACCATCTGCGTAAGATACCAGGAGGAAATATAGGTTTGCGAAACGCTGTCCGCTCCACCATAATAATAGTCGGTAGTTGTCTCCTGGGCGCCAAAGGTATAAATTGTGCCATCGGTAGTGGTAATGGTAATGCTGCCGCTCGGCGAAGGCCAGCTTACCGAAAAATTTTTGTCGAACGTCTCCCCGTAAGCTTTTCCATTGATCCACACGAACCTGTCCGCATAACCAGGAAATTCAGCATCGTAGTAGTCCGGCGCAAGATCGTAGGAATTACCCGAATAATGCAGATTACCATTGTAGGCTGCAGCAAGGAAATTATTGACATTCGATCCCGTAAGGCTATCGGCCAAATTATACTGCCCGTAATTATACCCGCTGTTCTGAGAATTGTCCACTAATCCCCGTATCATCCGGGTAACGGCCCCACCCGCATCCAGGCTCCAGCCCAAACCCGTCCAGGCCGCATCCTGCAAAGGAAATAAACCATTGTAGTTATAAGAAAGCGAGACGGGTAAGCTCAGAGCCCCGCATTTTAACGTATAGACCGGTACAACGATGGTCTGAACACCCCGGTATAACCCTACAGGCAGGCTGGAATGCTGCACATACACCTCCGCATTCGGCGAGGGCGGCACAAAACCCTGGATCAATATCGGCTGAGGAAAGGTCTGCTGCGCACTGGTTTCAACCGGGAGCAAAAGACCGCACGACAAAAAAAAGACGGTGACTGCTTTTAAGAGATTTTGCATCTTAAAATTTTTATTTTCGACGATAATAGTGTTTAGAAAGTATAGCCCACCCGGAAGATCACCGGCGGCTGCTGCGGTATTTGATGATAACTTAGAAAATCCCAGAGAAGTTGCACCTGCGTTTTCTTCAACACCGCGTTCTTCATCGTGACGGACTTGCTGATGCCGATCAATCCGCTCGAAGTCCAATCGCTCCAATTAGGTACCACCTTCCAGGAACCAAAAGGCTCTACATAGTTCATTTCGAAACCGCCGGTAGCGCTGAAACTCTTGAAAAGATGGATATCCGCCCAGGATCGAAGTCCTGTACCCTGGCTGGAGAAGGCAATATGCTGCCAGTCGGTCCCCCATCCGATCTTATAGCTGGCGCCAATCCCTACGCTGTTGGAATGTCCAAGATTGTAGCCCAGGGAGACCCCCACATCGGTATAGGTGGGAAAATAAAGGTTGCCGCGCGTAGTCTGTAGATTGAACCCGTATAATAATCGGTTAAAAAAACGCTTGCTATGCTGGTCCGATGGCTTGAAGTCCGGCTCGTCCATTCCGCCGCTGCCGCCCCCCAAACTGCTTAATTTGTTCTGTAGCTTCTGAATATCTTGTGTAGCCGCATTCAGACCACCCTGAAGCGCCGCAGCCGGATTTGCAGAGGCCGACCCCATGTTCTTTTGCATCGCCGCTACCACCTGCTCCCTGGTCTGCAGCCCCACCATGCCCTGCTCCGTTCCATATCCCGCCGGCACACCCAACACACCAGCCAAAAAGCTATGCTGCTTCATATAGGCAGTAAAAGCCGGTAATTTGTTCAACATCACCAGCGCAGTCTGCATCATCTTATCCGGATCATTGAGCATCGCCCGGTACGTCCGCACCTGATCACCGTAATAATAGGCTTGTTTTTTATACCCCTGTAAAGCCGAACCTATCCCGGAAGGCAACTTACTGTAGCTGCTCAAGGCCTGCTGTAGCTCATTTTTTCTGTTTTGCACGTACTGCCGGATCACATCTGCATATTGCAGCTTACTTTGCAGTTGCTGAAAATTAGCCAACGCCATTTGCACCTTCCCCTGCATCGCAGCATTACCACCTAGTATCGAGGAATTCTTATTCAGAAACCCTAACGCCCCCTGCAGGGAATCCACATGGGCCAGGTATTCCGGGCCCATGCTGGAAAAAGGCACAGCCCCCGCCTGCTGGTACTTTTGCAGCAGCGCCGCATATTGCTGACGCGGATCGGAGGGATAGAGTGCGGCAGCCTTAGCAGAGTCTGCCGCAGACAAATTATTTTTCAGCCGCGCCTCCTGATTACTCATATTCTGCAAGTATGAGGCAGTCTGCTTGTCAAGTCGGCGCTGCAATGCCGCCGTCTTACTACTGATCTTGTTGAACAATCGGTTTGGGAAACCCGCAAGCTTCGTGAGACTGTCGGAATAAACTTCCGATGAAGATTGCGAAAAGCAGACTAGCGGCAAGGCACATAGCATTGCCATTACTCCAAACAGGGAGTTTCTCATAAAATTAGGTTAATGGTTAAGGGTATCTGCGTTATTGAAACTGAAAGTATTCAGAAGGAGAGGATCGCGAAGCGAGAGCAGACACAAAGAAAAAAAAAAACTTTCGAAAATTCCAAATCGTTTTTCAAGACCCGGGTAAGAAATAACATCGGAATGCGATATCCATTCTCAGTATGGTCGTGTCGAAATAAACCATGACCGTGCAGATTTTAATTATAAGTGTGTAAAAAGTGAATTTTCTCCGCCGCATCGTTTTGCGGAAAAGTTTCTTAAAAATGGGTGAAAAGAACAACGTGATTTGCGAAAATTCGCAAAAAAAACTAAAAATATTAGGCCCTTTGCCTAACAAGCAAATTGCCGCAGATGATGATCGCAATGCTTGTAGATGAACTCACCGAGCTGCTCACGCGTCAGGTTCCCAAAAAACCAATGATAAAAAACAGGTTGGTCATAGGAAGCATAGCTGGAAAGCGCCGACTTCCATTTTTCCTTTTCCGCATCCAGGTCCTGCAGATCTTCGGCGACCCGAAAAACCGGATTGGTAGGCGCATTTTTACCAAGAACGGTGCTGTCGCTTTTCAAAAGCCCCTTGATCGCCATCCCGCCGATCAACCTGCCCAAAAACGATCTCTTCACAGGAGCATTCCCCAAATAATATTCCTCACAACGGGTGCAATGCCTCACCATTTGCGTTACGGTCATCTTGCCCCACACCGGCGTACTCCCGGGCTGTAACCGGTCAACACGGCTGATGACCTCGTTCCTGGTCTGCGGATCGAATATCGATTTCATAAATTAAGGATTCAGTTGTGAAAGCGAGAACCAATTACCGGAATCATCTACAAAAAGGGCTTCATAACCATAAAATTCTTTTGTCGGGGCTTTCTTGAAGACCACCCCCTTGGTCTTTAACTCTTCATAAGTAGCCATAAGATCGTGGCACGTAAAGACCGCCGCTCCAAAGGTTCCTTTCCTGACCAGCGCGGTCATAGTCTTCACGGTCTCCTTATCGAATATATCGCCCTCTATCACAAGGAACAAGGAGATTTCGAGCTCAGGCTGTTCGGGCGGAGAGACCGTAAGCCATCGCACGCCCTCACCCATGGGGGCATCCGTGTGGACAATGAATCCAAGCTTGTTCACATAGAAATCGTATGCGCTTTCCTGGTTCAGCACATAAATACATAAATGGGTCAATTTGGTGATCATGCCGTTTTTTTGACAAAAATGCGACCTTTAGCTAAACATCATCTCTTAAAAATTGCGATTTTGTCCAGCCATGCGTCTCGGCAAAACAATTCGGAACGACAAAAAAAGGATTGTTACGGATATCCTGCTGCCTCACCCGCTCCCGCTCTTTGAACACGCTCGGCGCCTGGCCTGTCGCTTTTTTAAAAGCGGCGGTAAAAGAGGTCGGGCTGTCGAAACCGCTCATCTGGCTCACATCGAAAACACAATGCCCTTGCGATAAGAGTAGTTTGGATCGCTCGATCCTGATCTTCAGGAGATAATTATGCGGGGTCCGCCCATACAGCGTCTTGAAAAGCCGGATAAAATGGAATTTCGAAAAACAGGCCTGATCGGAAATATTGTCGAGATCGATCTTTTCCGCATAATGGTGATCAATAAACAGTTTTGCCTGCACGATCCTCTTGTACAAATAGAGTTTTTCAAACTGTTCCATGGTGTACTAACCGGCTTTTCCCAAATCTACCCTAAAAAATCCTAACTTTCTATACCATGAGAACCATTTGCCTGATCTTAAGCATCACGTTATGCAGCACCGGGGCCGCCGCCCAGTCGCCGGTCCAGGTCGCCAGCGCCCAGCCGCCGGCCAAAAAGGGTTTTGTCGTCAAAGGCTTCCACCTCGACCTCCGCATCCAAACGATGCCAATGCCGGCCCTGAAGGCCCTGGCCCTGCAGCTGCATAACCAGGGCATCAATACGCTGATCATGGAATGGGAGGCGTCCTACCCTTTCGAAGACGACCCGCAGATCGCGAATCGTTACACCTATACCCGTGCGCAGATAAAGGATTTTGTCGGGTATTGCCATCAGCTAAACATCGACGTTATACCCCTGCAACAAAGTTTCGGGCATGTGGAATATATCCTCCGGCACAATAGATACGCCGCCCTGCGCGAAGACGAACACGACCTCTCCCAGGTATGCCCGGCGAAGAAAGAACTCAACAAAGTCCTCTTCACCCGGCTTTATAAAGACCTCGCCTCCACCCATAATTCCCCGTATATCCACATCGGCTGCGACGAGACCCATCTGCTGGGTCATTGCCCGCTGTGTAAAAAGCTGGCGGCAGAAGAAGGCGTCTCCAAACTCTATTTCGACCACGTCAAAATGCTCTGCGACATCGTCATCAGCCTCGGAAAGATACCGGTGCTCTGGGCCGATATCGCACTGAAATATCCGGAATACCTCGGACTCCTGCCCAAAGGCACCGTGCTGGTCGACTGGAACTACGGCTGGGATCTCGACAGATTCGGCGATCATAGCAAGCTGGCAGCCAGCGGCTATGAGATCTGGGGCGCGTCCGCCCTGCGAAGCGACCCCGACAACTATTATCTGGAGACCTGGCAACACCACTTCGACAACATCGCCCGGTTCATCCCCGAATGCCGTCGGCTCGGATACAAAGGCATCATCATGACCTCCTGGTCCACCTCCGGCGTCTATGATCCGATCTTTAACTCGGGCGACGAATTGGTCGATCTCTATGCTGTCCGTCATGTATATCCGCTCAGCGGGTTTCAGTTGCTGATCAATGCCTTTAC
>Ga0134128_10001001_pt1 | contig 38051 bp, 38 predicted proteins | sample KB31754_FD_96462 | JGI IMG/M metagenome (GOLD analysis project Ga0134128, IMG submission 96462) | Terrestrial soil microbial communities with excess Nitrogen fertilizer from Kellogg Biological Station, Michigan, USA - KB3-175-4 | ecosystem: Environmental > Terrestrial > Soil > Unclassified ...
AGGCGGCGTCATGGGCAAGATGATCGACGCCCAGTCGATCGTCGTCGCCTCAACCGCGACCAACTGGTTCGGACACGAAGGCACGATCTTGCGGTTTGTCTTCAAACACTCGATCGCGCTTGCGTGCCTTGTCGGCGTCCTGGTCATGCTCCAGGCTTATGTGTTCACCGGCATGATCGTACACTGATCGACCTTTCGTCCGAGGAAGCGTCTGCCCTGTATCTTCCGATACAGGGCAGACGTGTTTTACGCCGAGACCGCGACGCCTTGCACTTCGATCATGATCGCCGGATCGGCAAATCCGGATACCGTGATTGCGGCGCTTGCCGGAAAATCATCCCCGAATATTTGCGTGCGCAATTCGGTCATTCGCGTCGTATACCGGGCATCGATCAGAAAGACGGTCATCGTGACCATGTCTTTCAATGTAGATTTTGCTTCCACCAGTGTCTTTTCAATATTGCGAAACGTTTGACGGCATTGCGCATCGAAATCGCCGGCCAGCGATTTTCCATGGTCATCTTTGGCGCCCGTATGGCCCGCAATCCATATCGTGCGCCCGGCGCCTTCGGTAACGACCGCTGGCGAAAATGCGCGCTGCTTCTGCCAAGTGCCGCGAATGAACGATTTCTCCAAGTGCTCCTCCTTTCCTTAATGTCAAAGCATGGGCCCGGCCAACTCGGCCGGGCCTTTGCGGATCACGCGATTGCCTCTCGACAGCAGGCGGTTATTTTCCAAAAGGCGCTTCGGCTTCGAGCCGCTTCTTGGCTTCCTGTGCGACCGACAGATCGAATAGCTGCTCGCGAGTCGCCTTTTTCTCCACGTAGTTGAAATAATCGGACCAGTAGTCCTGCATCGCCAAAATCGAATCGATCGGCGGAATGCCATCTTCACTCGTATATGACCAGTAAGGTGCGATCGCTTTAATAAGTTCCGGCTTGTTGAGGAATGTGTTCTTGGCGAGGATTTCAAGAATCTCCTGATTGGTATCCGGAGCCTTGGCTGCCGCATCGAATTCCTTCACTCCCTGCAGATAAGCTATTGCGAAGCGTACCAGCACATCGCGTTTGTCCTTCACGAAATTCTTGTTTGCCGCGTACACGCCGATCGAACTATTCGGCTCAATCTGATCTCCATTGGCGACAATCGGACCCCATTTATTGTTCTGGGCAAAGAAGCCAAACTGATAGGCAAGGTCGGTCAGGTCAACCTGCTTCTGGCCCAGCATCTTCATCAGGTCGGGTTGTGACACCCCTACGATCCAATTTACGTCTTTTCGCGGATCGAGCCCCGCTTTCTGAAGGGCGCGCGCCGTATCGTATTGATTGATGCTGCCGAGCGCGCCGACGCCCATTTTTTTGCCTTTGAGCTTCGCGAAATCCGCGACTGAATGGACGCCCTGGTCGTACAGTTCCTGTGTGACGTTCACCGCCAGGTAACCGTAGCCCGGACGGTTGTGACCGCGATCGAGCACGATCACCAGAGGCGCACCTTTGGCAACGCTGTTGAAAAAACTCGCGTTGGCTGTCATCAGCGTAATATCGAGCTCGCCCGCCAGAATTGCCGGAACAGCAAGCGCGCCGTCATTGAATTTCTTGACCTGAATATCGAGGCCCATTTTCTTGAAATAGCCGCGCTCATTCGCGACATAGAATCCTCCGCCGGTGATGAATGGTCCTTCTCCAACGCGGATGACATCGGCGGCATGGGCCACCGCCAGGCCTGATACAATTACTCCGGCGGCCAGTATCCGCGCCAAAAGCTTCGACAGCATCTCATCCTCCCCTGTGTTGCTTAGTGTTCATCACGATACGCGGTCCATGGCGCGACTTTGCGATCAATCCACTGCTGCAGCTTGATGATGACTGCGCCCACGATCGCGAGCACGACCAGACTCGCAAAAACCTTTTCGGTTTCCATCACCTGCCCGGATTGAATGAGCAGAAAGCCCATTCCGCTCTGGCTGGAGCTGCCGATCATCTCGGCCGCCACAATCAGAATAACCGTAACCCCCATTCCGAGCTGGAGTCCCGCAAAAATGCTGGGAATGGCGGCCGGAATGACCACCTTCAGCTGAACTTGCCGGCGATTGGCGCCAAGGTCCTGGGCCGCCTTGATCAACCCCCGGTCGGTCTGCCGGATTCCAGCGTAAGTGCTGATGACGATTGGGAAAAATGCGGTTACCGCGCTGATGACGATTTTGTAGAGCTCGCCGGTTCCGAGCCAGATGACCAGCAGCGGAATGAGCGCGATCTTTGGCAGCGGATAAAGCGCCGCGATCCACGGATCGACGATGCGCGCGATAAGCCGCGACATCCCCATCAGCACGCCGAGCGTCACACCCGCGAGCGCGGCAATGGCAAAACCCGCAAAAATCCGAAGCAGGGTAACGGCAAGATTGAACTCGATTGATCCGTTGGCGAGCATGCGAAACAGATAGACGACGATCGTGCTCGGCGGCGGAAGATAGATTGGTGCGATGCCGCGCCATCGCACAAAGAACTCCCAGGCTAAAAGCACTGCGAAGATGACTACGACGGGTGTCGCGGCTTCGGCAATTCGCACAAATTTTCTTTTCGACGGGATCATCGTGCTTCCAACGCTATCGCCTGTTGCGCCATCGACGTCATCACTTCCTCGCGAATTAAATGAAATGCGCGATCGAATAGGGCACCGAACGCTTTAGAATTGACCATTTCAAGCGAGCGAGGTCGCGGCAAATCAACCTTGAGAATTTCCTTGATGCGACCGGGCCGGGCGGTCATGACGATAATTTCATCGCCGAGCAGGATGGCCTCTTCAATGGCGTGCGTGACAAAAATGATCGTTTTTCGCGTCTGGTCAAATACGCGCAGAAGCTCTTCCTGCATCACGATTTTTGTCTGAGCATCGAGTGCGCCGAAGGGCTCGTCCATCAACATGATGGGCCGTTCCATTATCAGCGCGCGTGCGAGCGCAACGCGTTGGCGCATCCCTCCTGATAGTTGTCCGGGTAGATGCCACTCGAACCCGCTTAGGCCGACGGAAGCGATCAATGCCCTCGCCCTTTGATGGCGGTGCGCTTTGGGCACCCCCTGCATCTCAAGACCAAAGGCGACATTGTCGAGCACGCTACGCCACGGGAAGAGATTCAAGTTCTGCCATACCATGACGGAATCCGCGCCAAGCGGACGCCGCGCCTGCGGATTAGACGGATCAACGATGCGTACACCGCCATTGGAAGCCGGCTCAAGACCACCGACAATCTGCACCAGGGTACTTTTGCCGCAACCGCTTGGTCCGAGCAGGCAGGAAAACCGGCGAGACGCAAAGCGGTGCGAAAAATTATCGAGCGCCACCACGCGCTCCTCGCCGCGGCCGGGCCAGACCTGCGTCACATTCTCTACCAATACATCCATGCCACTGCTCTTGCCGGCCTCCGCCCACCGCGTCTTACTAGCGCCGCCATGCCGGCTCCAGACGGCTCCTCAAACCTGCCGCATCTAATGCTTTTTTTCCGATCTTTTCCGCTTCCAGCACAGTGCGTTCGCTTTCCCTGAAACGCGTGAACGTACCATCACGGTAGACAATTGCGCCATCGACCATAACCAGGCGTGCATCGTTTCCTTTGCCGGCACAGATAAAACTTGAAATCGGCCGGTGGAGTACGCCGACATAAGGCTTCTGGATATCAAATACGGCGATATCCGCGCGCTTGCTTATTTCAAGTGAGCCGATTTCGCGGTCGAGGCCTAGCGCCTTGGCGGCGTTGATCGTCGCCATTTCAATGGATCGTTCAGGGGGCATGCGCGTGGGATCAAGGTGGCGGACATGCTGCATGAGCATGCAAGCCTTCATCTGTTCCACCATATCGACACTGTAATCCACCATCGGCCCATCGGTACCAAGCGCAACGTTGACGCCGGCGCGCCAGGCATTGGCAAATGGCCCAATGCCCCCACCACGGATCGACTCACTGGTCGGCGTGTAAACGAAGCTGCAGCCAACGCGCGCCATATGCTCGATATCGAGTTCGGTGACATGAATCCCATGAATCAGAACCCAGTGCGGATCGAGCAATCCGAGCTGCATAAGATAGCGGACATCGGTGCGGCCGGTTTCCCGCAGATAACGAAGAAAGCCTTTTTCCAGCGAGAACGTGCCTCCGGCGATATGCGTCGAAATCTTGAGCCCCAGCTTGCGTGCGAGTTCGTAACCCCGGCAGATCAGTTCCTCGGTCGTCATTCCGGCTGCAACCCAGTGCGCGTTTGATTCGATCACCATCGCAAGGCGGATCAGGCCATTGTCCTTGCCATCCCAGCGGCGGAATTCTTCCTCGAATGCGGCAAGCGATTCATCAAGCGTGAGAGGGTGCTGCGGATTGGCGGGCGTGCGGCAACGCAGTTCCTTCGCGAATACCTGACGAATGCCAAGTTCGGCTTGCGGCTCGATCGTGGCGCGAACGAGTTCCGGAGAGGTTGTCGTCACCGAGTGGTTGAGGGAACAGGTCGTTCCGGTTGCCAGCATTTCCATTGCGGCAACGTAGCTCGATAACCGCATCGCCTCTTCCGAGAGTTGACGCGTCAGCGGCAAAAGGAAGTCAGTGACCCAATCTTCCAGAAGGTAGCCGTCGGCAAGCCCCTTGAAGAGCGTGTACCAATGATGCTGATGGCCGTTGACCAACCCCGGCAATACAATGCAGCCGGAAATATCGATGACCTCGTCGAAGCCGCGCTCGGCCGGGGCTTCCGAACCGGATCCGACCGACGCAATATTTGCGCCTTCAATCGCTACGAACCCGCCGGGATAGACGGATCTCTTGCCGTCCACCGTGACGACGTAGCCGTTCTTCAACAGTATTTTCGCCATCGCACAGCCTCCTCCCCTAGCCGATTCCAGGATGGACGACCGGTAAACACCTCAGCCTTCGGCCCAGCGCAGATAGTGGCTCTGAAACCTGAGCATCGCGAAATCAAGAAGCAACCCAACGCAAAGCATGACGACGATATATGCGAATACCGTGGGGCTTTCGAAGAATCGCTGCGAATAGATCAGCGTCGCCCCCATTCCGCCGCCGCCTGCTACCATTTCAGCGGTGAACGTCGTAATGAGTCCGACTGGCACGGCAATCCGAAATGTCGTGAAAATGCGTGGGTAGCACGCGGGAAGAATAACATGCAGGAACATGCTCTTGCGGTTACTCCCGAGCGACATCGCAGACCACAAGAATAACCGGCTGACCGAGCGGGCTGCGCTATAGGTACCGATGATGACCGGGAAGATACAGGCAAATGCGACAAGTAGGATTTTCGACAAGCTCTCGATCCCGAACCAGAGCACAAAGATAGGAATGAAAGCAATTTTCGGCGAGGGAAATCCGAGCGCGACCAGCGGATCAAGCAGCCACTCGACAACGCGCACGCGCGCCATCAGCAGACCCAGTAAGATGCCGGCCGTCACACCAAGTGCGAGCCCGCAAAAGGCACGCGCAAGGCTGAGTGCAAGATCGATGGCGAGGGTGCCGTCCGCGATCGATTGCCACAGCTGAACGGAAACCACCGAAAACGGCGGCAGAAAAAGCGGCGGAGCAAGATGCGCGCGCGCAGCCGTCTCCCAAGCCAGCAGCAAGAATATGATCGATGCAATCGAACGCCATGGTGCTTGCGAAAGGCGATTTCGGCGTCTCATGAAACGCGCCTCTCGTAAGCGGCGCCTGCCGATTCATGCCATGTCAACAATCGACCGGTCACGAGAAGCACGAGGCGGTCCGCGAGAAACGCCACGATAACGACACACGCGATTGCAGCGAACATGTATGCGTATGTGCCGTTCTCGCCATACATGAAAATCAATTTGCCGACGCCGTTCGTCGACGCGATCATCTCGGCAGAAATCGCCAGGACGAACGAAAATCCGAGCGCGATGCGCAGCCCCGTCAGGATGTCAGGCAAGGCATTGCGCAAGAAGATTCGCGACAACAGTTCGCGGTCCGTCGTGCCAAGCGCCTCGGCGCTCCAAATGAGGACCTTCGGCGTCGTCACTACACCATGATAGGTATTGACGATCATCGGCAGCAGACATGCCAGGAAAACCGCGGCAATCGCCGTAAGGTTGCCGATGCCGAACCATAGCGCAAAGAGCGGGATCAGCGCCGATTTTGGCAGCGAGTAGGTCCCGCCAACGATCGGCGTTACATATGCCTTGAACTTGTCCGAGCGAGCCATCATCAGGCCGATCCACACGCCGCAGAGCGAACCGAGAATCAATCCGGCACCCGCGCGAAACAGCGTGATGAATATGTTGCCAGCGATCTCGCCGCCGGAAAGAAGGTCGCCCATCGCAGCCACAACCATGGCCGGTGTGGGCAGAAATTCGGTATCAACGACGTGCGCGCTGCATACGAACTGCCAAAGTGCCCCGAACAGTAACAACGGGGCGACGCGGCCAATCCAGCGTATGGTGCTTGTCCCACCCATTTTAAGATGCATTTGCGTTCTGCCTTCCGGCGGCAATGGCCTGGCGGCGCACGGAGAGCCAGACCTGATTGCGGATTTCGTTGAAGGCCGCCGACAAAACAAGCTCCTCACGAGGACGAGTGCGATCGAGTTCGACCGTAAACTGCTCGATGATCTGGCCCGGTCTAGCCGACATCACGCAGATTCGATTGGAGAGATAGACGGCTTCGGTGACGTCGTGGGTGACGAGAAGAACTGTCTTTCGTGTTTCGAGCCAGATTCGCAGCAATTCGTCCTGCATGATTTCCCGGGTCTGAGCGTCGAGCGCGCCAAACGGCTCGTCCAGCAGCAGGATTGCTGGATCACAGGCGAGCGTACGCGCAATCGCCACGCGCTGTTTCATGCCGCCCGACAATTCCCTCGGATAACGCTTTTCGAAACCGGCAAGACCGATCACATCAATCAAGCCACCGATGATCTTCTCACGCTCGGTGGGCGAGACGTTCTGCCGCTCGAGGCCGTAACCGATATTGTCGTGCACGGTGAGCCACGGAAACAATGCGTATTCCTGGAAGACGACACCGCGGTCGGTTCCGGGACCTGTGACCCGCACACCGTCAACAAAAACGTCGCCCTCGGCGGCAAGAAAGCCGCCGACGATGTAAAGAAGCGTGCTTTTTCCACAACCTGACGGTCCGACGATAGAAACGAATTCGCCCTGCTTCACCTCAAGGTCGGTGTCCCGCAAAGCGACCACCGGGCCATGATCGCTCGCGTAGGTTTTCGATACCCGCCGGATCTCTATTCTTGGCCGCACTATGTCGAGCACGGGCGCGGCAGATAGCTCAAGGCAAGATATTTGGACGCGTCCACCGGCTGAGGAACGAGTTTTTCCTCAACCATTGCATCGATCGGCTTCTGAATGGCAACGGCTGGTACACACCCATTCGGGTCGCGGAAATAGTCGCTGCCGGTCGCAAAGTAGCTGTCCAGCACCTCTTTCGGCGACTTGGTGAAAGCCGCCACGAGCTCGATCGCTTTGGTGCGGTTGGATTTGTCGTAGTACCAATTAAGTCCGGTCACGTAATCCGCAAGGAAGCCGCGCACGGCTTCCGCGTTTTGCTTGAGGAAATCGGTGCGCGCGACCTGAAAGATCACCGATGAGGGGCCGAACGCGTCGCCTCCGGTGAAAAGCGCACGTAGATCGCCTTTCCGGCTTTCGACGGCAAGGAAGGGGATGACGAGCACGCCGCAGTCAATCCGTTTCTCTCGGATCGCCGACGCCATGTTCGGGAAATTGACTTCGACGATTTGCACATCGCGCTTCGGATCGAGCCCCTGTTTTTTCAATACCACGCGCAAGACCAGATCGACGGCAGACCCGTAGGCATTGATACCGACCTTCTTTCCCTTCAGATCGGCGACAGTCTTGATCGGAGAATCTTTCTGCACGAAAAATGTATTGGTCGCATTCCCAGCGTGACCGTCCTGATAATTGTCAGAGATGATCGAGAGCCCGCCAGCAACGGCGTTTTTCGCAATCGCGGTCGCGAAGGTTGAAAACGCGAGAGTGCCAAGATCGGCCTGTCCCGATGCGAGCAACGTCGCGGCTTCCGGGGTCCCGCGGGTGAACGTCATTTCGAGCGTGTACGACTTTCCGTAGTTTTTCAGGACATTCTGCTTGAGATAGTCCAGATAGATAATCGTCTCCATCTCATTGGGGCCGATGCCGCCACCGGTTGCATAGCGAATGATTACGGGCGCTGCGGACGCATGCGGCATCACACCCAGCGAAGCTCCCGCAAGTCCGGCCGCACCGACCTGCAACAGCCGACGACGCGATACGCGATTGAAATTGGCGGCTCGTGTTGTGTTCATGTTCGCCCCTCTTTTGCCAGACCTGATCCCATCTTGCTAAAGGGGGGCAGCCACCGCAATAGCCGTCCATCCATCAGGAGTCCGGGCGTGACAATAACCAAGATACAACCGAAAACGCTGTTTCAACGTGCGCTCGAAGGGCGCGTCCTTTACACCCATGTGGTCGTGGCCGAAACGCAGGCACTCATCTTCATTTCCGGCCAGCTGGCGCGCGACAAGTCCGGCAATATCGTGGGCCCGCGCGACATGCGCGCTCAGATACGGCAGGTTGGCGAGAACATGCGTTTAGCGCTGGAAGCAGCGGGCGCAACTCTCGATGATCTCGTAAAAACGACGACCTTCGTCACTAATATTGATGAGTTTTTTAGACACGTGGATGTCCGCCATGATTATTTGGGTGTTGCGCTGCCGGCCAGCACGACCGTCGAGGTCCGCCGCCTGGCACATCCCGATCTGATGGTTGAAATAGAAGCGATCGCTATCAAGGACCGGCTATGATCGCTAAGCCTGCATCAGTGTAACCAGAGAACTTGGCAGAGGGATTCGAAAAACCTCTATTCGCAATTCAATGCCTCGGACCCCTTGCGACAAGATAATCGTCTATGCTCTGACAGATCGAGCCCGCGCCACGATGGTGTGATAAATATCGACAGTTGACAACTGCTACCCTAGGCTCCGGAACGAAGTGAATGCATTCAAAAGGGCGGGCGTTCACAATTCCAGCGCGGCAATTGATCGAAGCGTGATTCCAGAGTCATTACTCATTTTGTACTCGCACGACTGGGCAACCTTTGCAGTCGTATTTGCATGCTTGATAGTCGGCTACATCATTTTTGGGATTGCCGGATTTGGAGCGGTACTGATTGCAGGACCGGTTTTGGTCCATCGCATCCCCTTAGCCAGCGTCGTGCCACTTCTGGCAATTCTCGACTTTATCGCAGCGGGCATCAATGGAGTAAAGTTGAATGAGAAGATCAATTTTCGTGAGCTAGTCTGGCTTACACCACTGATGGCTGTCGGTACGCTGTCAGGTATTATTTTGCTGACACGGCTTTCTCCGTCTTTGGCGGCGACTGCATTAGGGATTTTTTCGATCGGATATGGAATTTATGGGTTTTTGCCGCATAACTATTCAGGTCATATTAATCGTCTCTGGGTCGTGCCGATTGGGCTAATTGGCGGAGTGGTAAGTGGACTGTTTGGAAGCGGTGGATTTATTTACGCCCTCTACCTTGCAAGACGTTTACCAGACAAAGATGCGATGCGCGCCACGCAGAGCACTCTTATAGGACTTGCAACCGCAACACGTTTCACAATTTTTCTTATTGCCGGCTCGTATAGTGACCTGCGCATGATCGCAATGGCGCTCACAGGACTCCCGGCACTTTTAATCGGCCTCTATATCGGTCACTGTGTGTCGGTCCGACTCTCAAGACAGCAATTGTTTCAGATGCTATGTGCCGTGTCAGTGATTACCGGCAGCAGTCTCATATTACGCTATGCCCTTTAATGCGCCGAGTACTAAGATAAAATATATCGCCCTATTTCACTGATGGACGGCGCCGGTCTTCGCCGCGTAGAGGCGCGACAGCAATCCCTAAAGCATCGTGGAACTGCAGCTTTGCAGTTGTGATGAGAGACGGTGGCAATACCGATTCCGCCGCAATCCGAACCAGCGAAGAAAACCGCAAAAAAGGCCGTTGGCCCTGCTTTCGAGGCTCGTTGACTCGTGTTGAAGCAGATGTATTCTGAATACAGATTGCTTGCGGGCAATTTCGGGGTGGCTGGAAACGAGTCTTTGACGGCGAGATGAAAACAAGCCCCCGGCAGCCCTTGCGCTGTGGTGTCTAGGAAGCTGCACACATGGAGCTGCTTTCAAACCTTGCTCTTGGATTTTCGGTTTCGCTCCAGCCGTTGAATATTCTGTTGGCTTTTGTCGGCGTCGTACTCGGCGTTGTGATCGGAATTCTTCCAGGACTCGGGTCTGCGGCGACCATCGCGCTGTTATTGCCGATCACCTATTTCCTCGACACTACAACGGCCGTCATTATGTTGGCGGGAATTTGGTACGGGTCGATGTATGGCGGGTCAATTACTGCAATTCTTTTGCGTGTTCCAGGCGAGTCCGCCTCGGTTATGGTTGCGATCGACGGTTATGAGCTTACGAAGCAGGGCCGCGCTGGTGCAGCACTCGGCATGTCGATGTTCAGTGCGTTTATTGCGGGGATGGTTGGTCTCGTGGGCCTTGGCCTGGTGGCACCTACGCTGGCGGAATTTGCACTGGAATTCGGACCGCCCGAGTATTTCGCACTGACGCTCCTCGGACTTACGCTTGTCAGTTATCTTGCTACGGATTCGATGTGGAAGGCGGTCGCGGTTACTTTGCTGGGGCTGCTGCTTGGAACTGTCGGGCTCGATCCGGTACGCAGCATGGCGCGTTTCACATTCGGTTCGTTAACCTTGCAATCAGGCATTGACCTCGTGCCAATGGTCATGGGCCTGTTCGGAATTTCCGAAGTGTTTCATTTGCTTGAAACGAAGATTACGTTGGGATCCGCCAAAGCTGTTGAGGTGCCAAAAGGGCTGATTGCGGTGTTGCCGACGCGTCAGGATTGGCGCGATGCGCGGCGAGGTATCGCACAGGGCAGCCTTGTCGGCTTCTTCGTCGGTCTGCTGCCCGGCGGCGGCGCAACAATTTCATCTTACGTTGCGTACGCGGTCGCCAAGCGCTGGTCGAAGCGTTCCCAGAAGTTCGGCGAAGGGGCCATCGCCGGAGTTGCTGCGCCGGAAGCGGCGGCTAACGCAGCGACCTGCAGCGGCTTTATCCCCCTGTTGACGCTAGGCCTGCCCGACAATGTTGTCATGGCGCTGATCCTGGGCGCTTTCATGCTGCATGGCGTGACACCGGGTCCAACACTGATGATGCAGCATCCGCAGATTTTCTGGGCGATTGTCACCAGCATGTTCATCGGCAACTGCATCCTTATCCTGACAATGTTGCCCCTGATTGGCTTTCTTTCAAAGATCACTCTGATCCCGACGAATATCCTGGTTCCCATTATCGTTCTGGCCTGCCTCGCAGGCGCATACGGCGTGAATAACAATCCGACCGATATTCTCACCATGACAATGTTCGGATTGCTTGGTTATTTGATGACAAAATTCGGGTTTCCTCATGCGCCGATGGTGCTCGCCTTCGTGCTTGGTCCAATCATGGAAACGGCACTCCGGCAGTCGCTCATCATGTCGAGCGGCGACTTCCTAATTTTCTGGAGTAGTCCAGTAGCGGGGGTTCTCATGTCAGTACTCACACTCGTCATAGTCGCTCCACTGGTGCGAAGCGTATTTCAGCTTTACCGCAGGTTAAAATCCAGCGTGTCAACAGGAAAGTCGACAGCGTCATCGGTGATCGCACCCGCAATATTGCTGCTGTTATTTTTGGCGCCAGTACCGGCGGCTATAGCGCAGGATTATCCGAATAGGACGATCAGCATGATTGTGCCGTATCCGCCCGGTGGCCGGACCGATCTTGCCGGGCGCGCGGTCGCGCAGTACCTGAAAGCGGAACTCGGTCAGCCGGTGATCGTGGTCAATAAGGCAGGCGCCGGCGGTGTACTCGGAGCAAAAGAAGTTTCGGGTGCCACGCCGGACGGTTACACGATAGGGATCTTTTCGACTGGATTTCTGACCGCGCAATATACTGTTCCGACGCCGACGAATGCGGCCGAATACGAATTGATTGCGATGATCAATCTCGATCCAGCCGCGATAGCGGTACCGGAGGGCCGTGGTTGGGAAACTTTGTCGGATTTTTTGAAATATGCACGGGCGAATCCAGGCAAGCTGAAGGTGGGCATCGATGCCGGAAGTTCGGCGCAGATCTTTGCCGCGGCTTTTGTCGAAAAGGCTGGGCTCAACGTAATTTACGTTCCGTTTCGGGGTGGCGGCGAACGCACGGTTGCGCTCGCCGGTAGCCATATCGACGTCGATTTCGATATCGTCGCACCATTGAAGACAATGCGGGAAGCCAAGAAGGTTCGCGTGCTAGGCATTGCTGCCGATCGTCGTTTTCAGGACTATCCGGATATTCCGACGATGGCAGAGGGCGGCGTTGATCTATCCATTTCGTCCTGGCACGGTTTGTTTGCGCCCCGCGGTACGCCAACGGCGGTGGTCGCCAAAATCAGCAGTGCTTTGGGGCGTGTCGCTGCAAACCCTGAGTTTCAGGAACGTATGCGCAACTTGCTGCTCGGTGTCCATTATCTGGACACGGCTCAATTTCGCTCGTTCTTTGCGGACGCCGATAAACTCAATCTCGATCTGATCCGCAAACTTGGTCTGCTGGTTTCAACTCCAAATGGTTCGAAATAGGAGAGACGTCGATGACCGTGCACAGTCCCGCCCACGCAAACGCCAAGATGACCTTGGAGACCGAAGTCCTGGCGCTACGACGGCGTCTCGCAAAAGCGCATCGCATTCTCACCGCCGGTGGTATCTGGCCACTAACCAAGGGCCACGTAAGCGCGCGCATTCCAGGGACGGACAAAGTGCTTATTCTTGGCCACATCCATTCCGAGGGGCGCTCGCTGATAGACACCGATGTCGACGACATTGTGACCGTGGACATCGACGGAATTTGGCTGGAGGGCCGTATTGAGCCGGTCGACGAACGCTTTCTGCACCTGGAAATCATGAAAGCGCGGCCTGAGGTAACCTCGATCGTACATGCCCATCCGACTTATGCCACCGCGTTTGGGATTGCCGGCGTAAACATTCTTCCAGTTGGAAACCGCGGTGGAATTTTTGCTCCGCAGGTGCCAATTCTTGATTTCGATCGGCAGATCGATACGCCAGAGCGTGGCCAGATGGCCCGTGATGCAATTGGAGACAGCGTGGCTCTAGTGCTGAAGAACCATGGCGTCGCGGTATGTGGCGATTCCATCGAAAACGCCACGATTGCAACGTTTGCATTGGAAGAGACGGCCCAGTTACACTGGATTGCCGCTCAGGTTGGGCCGGTGCAAAAGATATCGACGGGTGAAGTCCGCAGCGTGCTCACCGGTGCCCGCAAGGAAGAGTTTTACAGCCACGTCTGGGGCCATTATGCCCAACTCGATCCTTGGCATGAGGGAAAATCCTCGCGCCGCGGCGGTGGTGGTTCAGCCGGTGGTGGGGCGCCATCGCAGCAATAGCCACCCCTGACCGTGTATTTTCGGGGCGACGGGTATGAGCTTTATTTTGTCGGTGCCACGAGAAGACCCAGCTTTTCAATAATAGCGCGATAGGTTGCGTCCTGCTTTGCAAGAAAATCCTTCGCTTCCTCACCTCGCAGAAATGCAACGCCCGCGCCCACGTTTTCCATGTTCGTCAGGACCTCTTTGCTTTTCATCGTCTGCTCGATCGCACTCGCGAGCTTGTTGATGACGCTCTGCGGAGTCCCCTTGGGCACGTAGACACCATGGAATGCACCGATGACGAGATCGACGCCATTTTCCCGGAAGGTCGGCAAATTGTCGTATAGCTGAGAGCGCGCATCGGCAGCGACCGCCAGCATCCGCACCTTCTTGGCGCCCATCAAAGTCTTGTAGGATACCGGCACCGCGACGTGGACCTCGATATGACCCCCCGCGAGTGCGATGGCGCCGTCGGCGTCACCTTTAAACGGGACCATGATCATTTTGACCCCGGCCGCATCCTCGAAGCCGGCTGCAAAAATTTGCGCCGAGGCCCCAGGAATCATGCCGATTCGCAATTTTCCGGGCCGTTTGCGAGCATCGTCGACCAACTCCTTGAGTGTTTTCCAGGGTGCTGACCACTGGACCGCAAGAGCGGCTGGGTCCGTATTGACGATGGCGACAAGCTGGAAGTTAGAGAGCGCGATCGGCGTCGGGACGGTGTATTGCGACGTCACGGCTGAGGTCGAGAAGAAACCAAGCGTGTAGCCATCAGGCGCCGCCTCGGCGACTTCTCGCGCACCAAGGACACTACTTGCGCCTGGCTTGTTGACGATTGCGACCGGCGTGCCAAGCTTGCGCCCCAGCTCCTGAGCCACAATCCGACCGACGACATCGGTCCGGCCGCCGGCGGGAAATGGGACGATCATGGTCACCGCCTTGGCCGGATAGTCCGATTGTGCGACGGCCGGTGCCATGCTTACGGACCAGCTGGCAAGGCCAAGCAGAAAACCCGCGGCTAAAATCGGAATATGAAGTTTCATTTGATCCAACCCTATGCTGTTGAGCCGCTCCCACCGATTTTCCGAAAGTTACACGATCGCATTCGCCCGGCGCATGCTCGCGACCATGGATGATTTCATGACAATTTCCTTTGCAAGCGCGGGCGCATGCGACGCTCGGCGCATTTCGTCCAGGCGCTGTCTCCTTATGGCAGGATCCGTTTCTTCAAGTACGCGCTTGTTTCGGATCGATGACTCCTGGACGTATTCAATGTTTACGGTACGCCGTTGCCGCACGTAACGATCGAGCATCGATTCATCTGCCTTCCCCTGCCATACGTCGGTGAGCTTGTCGGTTAGATTCATCGCATCCTGCAGCGCACTGTTGAGCCCAAATCCGCCAAGCGGGTTGTTCAGGTGGGCCGAGTCGCCTGCGAGGAGCAGCCGTCCGTTGCGGAACGTTTCAGCGACGCGTTGATGCACTCGGTAGATGGTGCGATGAAGCGTTTCGTAGCGGCCCTGTTTCGGGACTTCGGCCTGCAAGCGCGACTCGACGCGCTCGTCGCTAAGGGCTTCGTCATCGCTTTCGTCAACGTGACACCCATACAGAAATCGCCACAGGCCCGGCGGACCCAGGTGCGGTAAATGGAACACCGCACACCATTCAACTGGATGCGAGATATAGGCGGTGTCGGTGAACCCACGCTTGCCGAGGTCATACGGCGTACTGATCAGGGCAAATTTTTCAGGATAGGTGAAACCATCAAAAGAGATGCCAGCTGATTTCCGCACGATGCTGCCGCCGCCATCCGCGCCAATGACCCAGGCGCCTTTGAATGTCTCGGTCCCGTCTGGCGTGGCGGCCGTGACCGTAACTGTGTTCGCATCTTGCATAACTTCAGTGACGCGCGCCGAAAAGCGGACGTCGACATGCGGAATGGATTCCAGCATATCGTAAACAAGTGGCGTCAATTTATGCTGTTCGCAGTGCAGCCGGTACGGGTAAGGTGTTTCGTCCTTTAGCAGGGCCGACAGCTCAAAGACGGCAACAACGCCGTCGGTGCGATCGCGCAGCTGCCACGCTGGAACAACAATGCCAATTTCGAGCAATTTCTTCGTAATGCCGATCGGTTCAAGGACCTCGAGTGTCGGAGGGTGAAAAGAGCCGGCGCGCAAATCTAGAAAAAGATCAGAGTGCGCTTCCAGTACGAGTACTGGAATATCGTGCAGTGCGAGATTGAGTGCGGAAACGAGTCCAACGGGGCCGCCGCCAACGATAATCACCCGGTCCTCTTTCGCGGGCCCCATACGATTGCCCCTCCTTAACTTATTCACTGGACGCCACGCCCTTTGCAACCTTGAAAGCAAGAGCGAGCGCCGCCTTGTCCCCCTTAGTGAATACAGTGTACACATCTTGCCATGCCTAATATCCCCGCTCAACCCCCGAAAAACTGAAGCAAGCACTGGAAGGTGCGCATGGATCTCGGTCTCGCTGACAAAACCGTTCTCGTGCTGGGCGCATCAAGCGGTCTAGTCCTGGCCATCGCAAATTGCATGGCGCAGGATAAAGCACGCGTGGTGATGAGTGCGCGCAAAGGAGCGCGTCTCGATCAGGCCTTAATGAAAACTAGGCAGATCAATCCAAGTGCAACGGCTCTCCCGGTCGACTTACAGAACGCCGCGGCGATGGATGCGGTGGAAGCGAACATTCGCGAGCTCAAGCCCGACATTCTTGTTTCTTATAGCGGGGGTCCGCCACCTGGGAGTGCCGTGACCTCAGACCTCGAGAGCTGGTGGCAATAATTCGATGTGATGGGCTCAATCAGATTCGCTACATACGGGCCGCATTGACGTCGATGGTGGAAAAGAAGTGGGGCCGTATCCTGATCATCGCGTCATCGGGCATCATCGCGCCAATTCCGAACCTTGTATTTCCAACAGTCTGCGCAGCGCGCTCGTGGCCTTTGCTAAAACCCTGTCGGTTGAGGTCGCCGAATCCGGAATCACTATCAATACCATCGTCCCCGGCCGCATCGCGACGGCGCATGGCGGAACTTGATCAAGCCGCTGCCGATCGCGAAAAATCGGACGCCGCAACCGTAAAGCAGAAGTCGACGCAAGCCATTCCCGCCGGCCGGTATGGCGATCCGGCGGAATTCGCCAGCGTCGCTGCGTTCTTGATCAGCGAACGCGCCAGCTACGTGACGGGACAAATCACGAGGGTCGACGGCGGGTTCAATCGCTCTATCTAAATCGCCGGAATCAATAGCGGAATCCCGAAAAAGCAAACAACGCCGTCGGGACGAAGAGAATACTGTAGACACTTTGCCTGCAGGCCGTTAGTCTAGGCCTCGCGTCAGTATGGAGAAGCACTATGGTTACGATGACTGCTAACCGCACGAAACTGGTGATTGAAAGCGCCGAGGCGGTATTGGGGCTGCACTGGTTCGTGGCGCGTGATTTTACCGCAAAGGATGAAGGTCTCGAGTTCGAGATCATCACGCCTGGCATTAAAACGAAGTTCGACTGGAACGACCCGCGCAGCCGCGATCATCACCTGGTCAGCTCAACGAACTACCAAAAGGCTTTCGAGCAGGGCAAAGCCGACATCTACCGCGCATGCGAATGGGGTCAAATTCGCCGTACCTTCGACAACCCCAAAGGGCCAATCGTGGCCCGCCGTCCAGCGATGGTCTATCAGGCCATCTTCGTGCGACCCGACTCTCCGATCAATGCCACAATTAACCTTGCCAACAAGACGGTCGGCGTTCAGTTCCACCAGGGCTCGCACTATGTCTCGCTGGCTATGATGGAAGGCTTCATATCACGCGATGAGATCAACGTCGTGCATTCCGGCACCGTGCAGGAGCGCTACGAGGCGCTTATGAGCGGGGAGACCGATGCCGCCACGCTGATGGAACCGTGGATCACGCTCGCGATGAAAAACGGCTGCAAAGAAATCATCAGCACCTTTTATCAAGGCACCGAAAATGCAGGCGCCGAGCTTGATCCGAAGGTTTGGGAAGCCGCTAACCGCGCGGTGAAGAAGGCTGTCAAGCTGATCAACGCGGACACCCGGAAATACGTCCACTACATGCTCGATGAAATTCCGGCCAAGTATTCAAGCCAAATCTCGCCTGCTGACTTTTACTTGCCGCGGCTGCGCTATGTGGATCCGGCTCCCTATACCGAGGATCAGTTCCAACGCGCCTACAATTTTATGCTGAGTTGGGATCTCGTGGGCAAGACAAAATTCGAAAATCTGGTTTGCAACCGAGTCTAGAAAAATACAGCCATAACGACAAAACCGGCCGGCAATTATTTCCTGATTGCCGGCCTTTTTCGATCCTTGTTGCGCAGTTTGCCTGATGGAAGTGAACCTACTTTTTCCCGAGCACGACGGATTTCTTCGCCGGTGTGCACGATGTGCCGTTCTAAGAGATCGGCTGCCTTGGTGAAGTCTTTGCGCTCGATCGCTTTGACGATCTGCCAATGCTCGGCGGCTGCTTGCCGCAGCCGTTCGGTGGTGCCGGCGCGACGTGCGTAGCGCTCGACGTTGAGTTGAATGCGCTCGACCGCGTCGATCATCGTCTGTGAACTAGAACGACCGTAGAGCGCGCGGTGAAATTCCCAGTTTTTTACGACCCAGCGCGAACCGTAGTCTTTGATGAGGTCAGTTTCCTGGCAAATCTTACGCAGGCGATCCAGATCGATTTTTTCGAAATTCAGCGCAGCCTTGCGCAATAAGTGCGATTCCACCACGGCACGCATTTCGAGGGCCTCGAGAATCTGTGGCAGCGTCAATCCGGCTACGACAGTTCGATGATGTGCGATATTCTGTACGAGCCCTTCGGCTTGAAGTTGCCGCAGCGCTTCCCGGATAGGTACTCGCGACACCCCGAAGAATTCGGCCAATTCAACCTGATTGAGTTCCTCATCGTCCGCGAACTGGCCGTCGTAGATGGCGGTTCGCAATGAGGCCGCCAAATAGTCGGTCATGGTCTTACGCTCACGCAGACCGGGGTCCCACTGCATCCGATCGAATTTGTGGGAGCTTATTTTCGCCTTGGTCCGCTTTTGGTTGCTTTGATCCATCACTAGCCTGGTCGTTGAATGCAGACGGAATCGAATATTGACCCGCCTTGGCCAATCTTACAGAATAAACTGTATGCAGAAAACCTCCGCCATGATTGCTCAAAGTCTGCGTGGATGCCTACAAAAAAGATAATTCTTCCAAACCTAAAAGCCAGTTGTTCGCCGACTGGCCATCCTGACCGCATCAGCGGCGGTCTACTCATAATTGTTGCATGCATTGCGATCTATGAAGCTTCACACCTCCCCTTTGGATCGCTTCGTAGGCCCGACGCGGGCTTTTTCCCATTGTCGCTGTCGACATTGTTGCTGATCTTTGCCGTTGGCATTGTGCTCAATTCATTTTTGACAAAACCGCAACGGTTGGAGTTTAGCCCGCGCTCCTGGTCCGTGTTGATCGGAGCTCTTGCATTTATAATTTATGCCTTATCCATGCCGAAGGTCGGGTTCGTCGTGGCGACCACGATCATTATGCTTATTTTCATGCGCGGCCTCGGCGGCATGAGTTGGTTGCGGGCGTTGCTTATCGCCGTACCAAGCGTGGTTTGTTCCTATTTTGCATTCGTACAGCTCGGCGTGCCGCTGCCGCGTGGCCCACTCCCATTCTGATTTCGGATTTTTCCAAAGCGGTTGTGGCAGCCCCTGTCAGAGCGATTGTCACTTTACCCCGTTCCGAAGAGCGGGCGGCGGGCTTTTAATAAGGGATTCTAAAACGACGCGCTCAGCCTTTGACGAATTTTGTCCACGTTGCAGCACCAGTCTTCGAACGACGGCATCGCTTTGGCGTCTGCTACTATTAAAGAACATTCAGCCTGTTTCCTACATGTGTGACACAGAGCCTGCGCCCATCGAAAAAATTCGGGATCGCGTCCATAGGTGCGGAGCGGATCAAATCTGAGCAAGCGCAAAACCGGCAACCGCACAAAATCGGCGCGCAGTGTCGCGGCAACCCCGTCGACATCGGCAGGTCCGTATTGCCTTTGGTCGGCCTCTCGCGCCAATAGCCAGCGCCAGCCGTGTATTAATTCGGTCAAAAATGCAAAGATGCGCAGTTGTTCGTGTGGCATGTTCGCCTCGATAATTAAAATTTCGCCCAATTGTATCCAGTTGATATTGATCTACATCAACGGCACCACTGGGCAGCCTGCACAGCGGGCGCCGCCAAGTTGCATGCGGGAAAAAATCGAGCTGACCAAATATCCGCTTTCGGTAGCTCCGGCGGTTCGTGATCGTCCTGGGGTCGCAATGCGAAGTCGAAAACGAAGCCGCCTGCGGCGGCACCTGGTCGGCCGTCAATCGACCGATCTTCCCGCGGACACTTGGCGGCAAAACCAGCCCAGCAGCCAAATGGCGCCAGCCGCAAAAAGGGGAGCGACCGGAATCATAGGCTCACCTTGGCCCGTATGATAAGCGAAGCTGACAATCACAAAAAAGACGATAATCAGCGCAAACGCCGAGGTCCCTCGATAGAAAAACTCTAATGACGGTTCTGACATGATCCGATTGTCCTGTCATTTTAACGCGCAGTGGAACCTGGGGTTCCAGGCAGGCAATGACAGAACGAACCTGATACGCGCTCCCGCGTTATAGCCCAGGACCGCGTGAGGCTCCTCGTTCTCCTATTAGGACGCGGTCTAGGGTCAGGCCGTCACCGGCCTGACCCTTTTGTTTTTGGTGGCTTCGTACTGCCGAGCAACGGTAAAAAGGTTCACTCATGCAGCAACGAAATGTGAAGCGCATTTTAATTTTCGCAAGTTTCGTCGTGACAGTTCTCAGTGCGCAGGCTGTTGCGCAGACAAGTGGAATTACTCGATCCCAATCAATCGTGATCGATGATCGCGATCGAAACTTGATTATGCAATACATCGTCAAGGAGCGAATCGAACAGACAAGCTTGAAGGAAAAGCCAATTGTTGGCGCGCCGTTGCCCCTCAACGTTGAGCTAAAGCCCGTCCCTTCCATTTGGGGAGCGGGCCTCACAAAGTATTCCTACATCTATTCGTCAGGCCGCGTATACATAATTGATCCATCAAATTACACAGTGGTGAAAGAGATCAACTGATTTTGCCGGCTCGACTCGATTTCCCGGCCAGAAGTAATATCAGTTAAGCTATCTAGAATTTCTCAGCCGAACGACTTGATCAGCGGCGGTGCGATCAGCTCGCTAGCAGTTTTTCCAGGCGGATTGGCAGCTGGCGCACGCGAATGCCGGTCGCGTGATAAACGGCATTTGCGACCGCGGCTGCAGTTCCGACATTGGCAAGCTCCCCGATGCCTTTCACGCCAACCGGATTGACGAAGTCGTCAATCTCGGGAACGAGAATGACCTCCAGCTGCTGGATGTCCGAATTCACCGGTATCATGTAGTCGGCGAGATTGTCGTTCACGTAGCGGGCGACCCGCCCATCGATTTCCGTTGCCTCGTGTAGCGCTGAACTGATCCCCCATATCATTGCGCCCATATACTGGCTGCGGGCAGTGCGGGTATTCATCAGGCGACCCGCGGCAAATGCGCCGACAATACGCGGAATGCGTATTTCGCGTGTCCGTTCATGCACACGCACTTCAATGAACTCGGCGCCGAGCGCGTACAACAGTTTTTCGCCGTGCGATCCGCCACCAAGCGATGGCGTGCCGCGGTAAAGCTTCTCAATCGCATCAGGCTTCGTGCCGGGCGGCAGGAATTCGGCATATTCCTCAATCGCGCCGAGCTTTAGTTGCTTGAAGCGATCCGCCAGGCTTTCTTGCATTCCGATATTACTGCCACTGGTCGCCGGCGGCCGCATCAACTTCGCCATGACGGCGTCGCACGCCTTCATGACGACAGAGCAGCAGCTGGCGGTCTGGTTCGAACCGCCCGCAACTGGCGATGGTGGATACTCCGTATCGCCGGTTTCGACCGTCACGTCGGGGACCGGAATGCCCAGCCGTTCGGAGGCCATCTGGGCAATGACAGTCTGTACACCGGTCCCGATTTCGTGTGCGGCAATCTGTACCCGCGCCTTGCCGTTGGCGAGCAGGCGCACACGCGCCGCGGCAGCGCCGACATGAGTCGGATAAACCGCGCTCGCGCAGCCCAAACCGATGAGCCATTCTCCGTCGCGCATTGAGCCTGGTGCCGGATTGCGCTGCCGCCAGCCAAAAGCCTTGGCGGCTTCATCGTAGCATTTCATGAGCGACCGGCTTGACCAGGTCTTGCCGGTTGCATCCGTCATCGAATCGTTGATCCGGCGCAACTCGATCGGATCAATGTCGAGCTTGACCGCGAGCTCGTCCATCGCGCTTTCGAGTGCGTAAATATACGGCACGACCGGCGGCGAACGCATAAAGCCCGGCGTGTTGCGATCGGCATGCACGAGAGTCACATGCGTCTTGACCGTGCCGTAACCGTAGAGCCGCGCGCTGTCTTCTACGCCTGCCACCGCGTACGGATCCGCGCGCGAGGTAATTTCCTGGCCTTCATGGATGAATGCTGTGATCTTTCCATCTCGCTGCGCGCCCATGCGGATGCGTTGCCGAGTCTCGGCACGATAAGTCTGGATCGTGAACCCCTGATCGCGTGTCGCGACGAGTTTGACGGGGCGATTGAGCTTTCTTGCAGCATACGCGATCAACCCCGTCCGCGGTGAAAACTGACCTTTGGAACCGAACGCGCCGCCAACATAAGGGTTCACTACATGCACGTTATCAGCCGAAATTCCCAGCATCTGGGCGACCCCGTTCTTGACACCGAATACGAATTGACTCGGTTCGTAGACCGTCAATTCGCCGTTGCGCCAGACGCACGTGGTGGTGAACAGCTCGATCGGATTGTGATGCTGCGTCGGGGTGCCGTACTCGGCGTCGAGCGTGACATCTGCCGTTGACATAGCCTGTTCGGCATCGCCCGCTTGCGGCAGCTCCTTAGCGCGCGCATTCACCTTGCTCGCATCTACCCTCGTTACGCCCGGAGAGTCGAAGCTCGCGCTCGGCGCTTCGGGCGCGTAGGTGACCTTGACCCGGTAGGCACCCTCGCGAGCGGCCTCAAAGCTATCGGCAAGCACCACGCCGATAATCTGCCCGTCGTGCTGAATTTCCGGACCGAGACTCTGAATCGACGTTGTTGCGCCGCCACCGCTTGCGGAGCTCTTGACTGGCTTTAGTCCTTTGACGTTTTCATACGTGAGGATGTCGAGAATGCCCGGAACGGTTAGAGCCTCGCCGAGATCGATCCGGCCAATGCGACCCTTTGCGATCGCGCTTGTAACGAGAAAGGCATAGGCCGGATTCGCTACGGGATAATCTGACCCGTAACGCGCCGCGCCGGTGACTTTCAACCTGCCGTCGACGCGCGGCAGGGGCTCGCCCATGTTGCGACCTGGGTCAGGTGTGGCACGATTCATGTTACAGCTCCATCACTGCTGCCCGCCGCAACGCCCGTATCATTGTGAGTTTGCCGAGTTTCACCTTGAAGCCGTTATGCTCATGCGCATTGGCCTGCGCAAAGGCGATTTCCGCGGCTTCGTTCAACGTAGCGTCATCTAATTCGTGCCCATTGAGTCGTTTCTCCGCCTCGTATGCACGCCAGGGCACGGCCGCAACGCCGCCAAGCGCAATGCGCGTCTCTCGTGCAATTTTGCCGTCAAGATCAATCGCGACGGCCGCCGATGCCAATGCGAACTCGTAGGATTCGCGGTCTCTTATTTTCAAGTAAAGCGAGCGTCTTGCCCAAGACGCGGATGGAATCTCGAACGCCATGATCAATTCCCCTGGCGCGAGCGCCGTTTCGATGTGCGGGGCATCGGCCGGGCTTCGATGGAGCTTCGAAAACGACAGGCTTCGCGACCCTCGTGGCCCTGCAATTTCAACTTGAGCATCGAGCGCGATGAGCGCCTGCGCGAAGTCTCCGGGATAGGAAGCAATGCAGTGGTCGCTGGTCCCCAGTACAGCGTGTGAGCGGTTGAAACCACCTAAAGCCGCGCAACCGGAGCCCGGGTCTCGCTTGTTGCAGGCTGCGTAGGAAACGTCCCGGAAATATGTGCAACGCGTCCGCTGCAATACATTGCCGCCGAGCGAAGCCATGTTCCGTATTTGCGGGCTGGCCGCCAGCACCAACGATTGCGCAATTACCGGGTAGTTCTGCCGAATATGAGGATGCTCAGCTGCGGTGGTCATCCGCACGAGCGCCCCAAGCCGCAACCCTTTTGGCCCGAAATCAATACGGCCGGCGGGGGTACGCTCGAGACCATTGATATCAACGATCGTTTCCGGACGCATGACGTCGAGCTTCATCAAGTCGATGAGGGTCGTTCCGCCGGCGAGGAACTCTGATGTCGAGTGGGCCGGCGCAAGCGGAACGTCGAATGCCGCGGTATGGGCTTCGATCGCGGATTTTGCGCTGTCGGCTCGGGCGTAAGAAAAAGACCGCATGTCAGGTATCTTTCATCTTCGGCTTGGCCTGATTGATGGCGTCCACGATGTTTGGATATGCGGCGCAGCGGCAGAGATTTCCGCTCATGTATTCTCGGATTTGTTCGTTGCTTTCCGCATGACCTTCCTTAACGCAAGCCACGGCAGACATGATCTGTCCGGGCGTGCAGTACCCGCATTGAAACGCATCGTGATCAATAAAAGCCTGTTGCATCGGGTGCAGATCACCGTCGTCTCCCGCCAGACCCTCGATCGTAGTAACCTCGCGGCCCTCCGCCATCGCGACGAAGGTCAAGCACGACAGTACACGCCGCCCTTCGACCAGCACGGTGCAGGCTCCGCATTGGCCGTGATCGCAACCTTTTTTGGTTCCGGTCAGACCGACATGCTCGCGCAGCGCATCGAGAAGGGTAGTGCGCACATCGAGATTGAGCCTGTAGTCGATCCCATTGACTCGCAGTGCGGTGTTAAGAGAGTCCCCTGCAGCGGCGGTTCCCGCTGCCGGAGTCATCGATTCCCCGCGCGCGCGGTCCAGTAATGTAACGCCCATCGTCGACACCACCGTCGTTGTGAGGAAATTGCGCCGGCTCCAGCCGCCGTTTGCGGTATCCCGATCAGCTTTCGTCATGTTCCCCTTCCGCCGGTGCTTTCTAAATTCGCCACCTTCGCGGGGAACGTCTCTATCTATGGGGAGTTCCTGACGAATCGTTATTATTCTGCGTCGGCTTAGTTTCAAGGACAGTTCCCCGAACGCGGGGGTCAGCCGGTGGAACCACGATTCCTTGCGGAGCCGCGGCAACTCCATTTGCGGAAAATCGGCCGCGATGAGGAATAACCTATTTTCGGATCACCGAGAGTTTGCCACTGCGCTCCAGCCGCGCTTCCTTGACCTCCTCGTGTTTATCGATCCCCTGTTGACGTAGATCCTCGGCAAGATCGTCCGCCGACATGTGAGCATCCCGCAGTGCCTCGCGGTCGACCAAACCATTCCTGATCAACGTGGTGTCGTGGCCTTTAACGAGAGTGCTCAAGGCGGGAGAGCTTTGTGAAAAATACGACAGCAGCCAATGAAGCATAATGAAGATGAAAGTCCCGACAAGCGTGGCGACGAATGGTGCGGTCCCCGACACGGCACGGCTGGAGAGCGAGCCAATCATGATGATGAGAACGGCGTCAAACGCGGTCGCTTGTCCGAGAAAACGTTTCTTTCCCAAACGAACCAAAAAAATGAGCACAAAGTAGACGATAAGAGCCCGCAACCCGACTTGAGCAACCGTGAGATCGCTCGCGGTTGTCGCGGAAAGCCCCAATGCATCATCAATTAAGCGGCCGATCTCTTGCATGACCGGAAAAAGAACCAATGGTTGGCTGGGAAGTTCCGCTCACCCCGGCCCCCACGGAGAACAGCACTGGCAATGATCGCTTAGGACGCAGCATAACCCGGCATTGGTCGCGCACTCGCATTGTGTCAGGATCAGTCCGGTAGGATTCGGAACGGACTGGCCCAACGGATACACCCATGCTGCATTGGCTGACCGCCATCGCGGTGACACTGCTTTCTGGCTTCGCCGTCGATCATGCCGCAGCGCAGGAGGCAATCGGCGCTGTCAGCCGTATCCAGGGAGAGGGAAGCGGAATGCGTGGCGGCGCCACACGATCCCTTGGCCCCAACGCATCCGTCTTTCTCAACGAAGTCGTATCAACCGGAAAAGCGGCGAGACTGGAAATAACCTTCAAAGACAACACGCAGCTTACGCTGGGCGAGAATGCGAAACTGACACTCGATAGGTATGTTTTCGATCCCGCCGCGGGACGCGGAACGATCAAGTTCCGGCTGGTCGGCGCCTTTCGGTTTATCTCGGGTCAGGTGTCGAAGCTGGCGGGCTCCAACGTCAGCGTGACGACCGCTGTCGCGACAGTCGGCATTCGCGGGACGGAATTCTGGGGTGGCCCGATCGACGACCAGGCGCTCGGCGTATTCCTTATCGAAGGTGCCGTGCGCGTATCAAACGCGGCGGGCGCGCGGATCCTGAATCGGCCTGGTCAGGGCACCAATATCGCCACGCGTGGCGTGGCGCCGGGGCCCGTCACTCTCTGGCCACAGGACAAGGTTCAGCGCGCCATCGCGACCGTAACGTTCCAATAGCGAGCGAACCCATCGATCGCGCATAAACGTCGCGCAAATAATGGCCGAGCCGAAACCGTTGGGTGACATCGTCTTCCGAGACTCAATGAATGTTAGACGACATTCTGCGAACTCTGCTGTTCGCGCCAGAAATCAAGCAGCTTCTTGGCGGTCGCGTGCGAAAGCCGGTTGTAGTCACTTTTCAGTTTCTGGAGCTCTTCATCCAAAGTCGGCTTACCCAGCAGATCACCTTGCAGCAAAGCGCGTAACGTAGGCCATGAAAGTTCGGCGGCTTTGCAGACAACGAGCAACGGTTCGCTGCGGCCATCGCTCAGAATCTTTTTAATGATATCAACGGGCGTTGAACACAACGCCCCGAGTGCCGTCAGCGTTGCCGCAAATTTGCGCGCTTTTGCAAAACCCAGCAAGGCCACCTGATCTAACTGGCCTCTTTCATGCATCGGGAGGACAATTCGTTCCGCCGCCGCGAAATTATAATCTGCCTCCTCGTCTGCGATCACTTCATTTGGAATGCTGGCCAATATTTCTTGTATTTCATCGCGCTTTTCCGGCGGAGCGGATGCCAAAAGACGCCCGCGCAATGCCTGCGAGGCGCGCTGTAGAAGTCGACGGAAGATATGGAGTGGTATGTCGAGGCGTAGACCGAGTTTCTCAAGGAGCGTCTCATCAGCTTCAGGCCGATCGACGAGGCTAGCATAGGATTTGTCGGAGAGCCGGGCACCGCCATTCTCAGCCACCTTGGCGATGACGTCTCGATCTCCACGCTCAATCAAGATGTCGGTCAAGGCCTCACTCAGACTGGTGCGGTTGGAAATTGCAAGCAGGTGGGCTTGGCTTTTGGCCTGGGCGATTTCAATCAGGTCGGGTGTGGTCAGACGATCCGACAAAGATAGAATTGGACCTGCGATGGCAATCTCATCGTCGCGCGCAAGCGTATTGACGACCTTGATAGGAGCGTTGTTGACGGGTGCCAGGCGCTCGCTGAGCTCGATCAGGAAGGTCGCTTCCATTCGCGCAATCAGATGGCTCAGTACCTCATCGAATACCTGAATTTGGTCTTCGTTGAGCTTTTCCTTGTCACCCAGAAAAAGGTCCGTGATGCGTCTGAGGGTTGTGACGCGCTTCTCCGAGGAGCCACGTCTTACGGCATCCTCAAGCTCGGAAATCAACGACCTTTGCTGATACATACGATATGCGTCAGGACGCGCATGCGAGGTGCGCGTGTCCCGTTCCGTTAACAAAATGTAAATGTAATCCTACCCCAAAAGCCTTTAAATTTTGTCGCCCTCATTGCCCAGCCAACATCTCCATTTCTGAGTTCTTGTTAGCGCGCTGAGCCTCCATTGCGCGAAACCAAACAACAAGAGACAGCGAAAAGCGACTAATTTTGCAGCACATAAGTCCCCGGCGCGTCACCGAGCGGCGCGTACCCCGCGTCGGCGGCACCCATCGCTGGCGGCGATACAGGCGTTCCGGAGCGCTCGTTCAGCCAGGCAGCCAACTCGGGCCACCACGAGCCTTCCTTGCGCGGAGCGCTTTCGAGGTACGTGTCGGGATCGTGGTAACGGTCACCAGCGCGCTTCGTCATCACCCGAAAGCTTCGGCCGTCATGGCCGGGTTCCGACACGATTCCGGCATTGTGCCCACCTTCAGTGAGCAAATAAGTGACGTCAGTGTCCATCTGCAAATTCACTTTATAGGTCGAGCGCCACGGCGCGACGTGGTCGCGCAGCGTGCCGACCGCGAAGACTGGGATACGGATATCGCTGAGCGCCACTGGCCGTCCCTCGACCACGAAGCGGCCTTCCGCCAGATCGTTGTTGAGAAAGAGTTTGCGCAGATATTCCGAATGCATCCGGTACGGCAAGCGCGTGGTATCCGCATTCCATGCCATCAAATCGCTCATTGGTTGGCGTTCGCCCATTAAATATTCGTGGATCAGGCGCGACCACACGAGATCATTAGAGCGCAGCATTTGGAATGCGCCGGCCATCTGACGACTGTCGAGAAAGCCCTGTTCCCACATCATGTCTTCAAGGAACGTGATCTGACCCTCGTCGATAAAGAGCATGAGTTCGCCGGCCTCGGTAAAGTCCGTTTGAGAGGCAAGTACCGTTTTTGACTTCAGTCGCTGGTCATCGTCCCGCGCCATTGCCGCAGCCGTAATCGATAGCAGCGTGCCGCCGAGGCAATAACCCACGCCGTGTACCTTCTGGTCCGGCACAATTGCGTTGATAGCGTCGAGCGCCGCCATCACACCCAAGTTCCGATAATCGTCCAACCCGAGATCGCGATCGTCCGGACCGGGGTTCATCCACGAGACCATAAAAACCGTGAAGCCCTGCTCAGTGAGATATTTCACCAGCGAATTGTGCGGCGAAAGATCAAGGATGTAGTACTTCATGATCCAAGCCGGCACGATGAGAATTGGCTCAGGACGAACCTTGTCGGTCGCCGGTGAATATTGAAGAAGCTCGATGAGCTTATTGCGGTACACAACTTTGCCCGGGGTGACCGCGACATCGCGCCCCACGGCGAACGCTTCGCTGCCAACCGGCTTCTTGCCGCTGATCGCCCGTTCCCAATCCTGTGCGAAGTTTTGGCAGCCGCGCAACAGATTTGCGCCGCCGTTGCGCAGCGTGTGGCTGAGTACCTCCGGGTTGGTGAACAGGAAATTCGATGGCGAGACCATGTCGAGAACCTGGCGTGATGCGAATTCGACCATGTTCTCATGCTGCCGCGACAAACCGCGCAACCCGGTCGTCGCGTTGTGCCACCATTGCTGCTGGAGCAGAAACCCCTGATAGAGGAAATTGTACGGCCAGCGTTGCCATTCTTCGGCAGCAAACCGCTTGTCCTGCGGCAGCGCTTCAATACAGCATTCAGTTTTGCCGCCGCTCATCGCGTAGCGCATGGCGTAGTTGGCAAAACGAACGTTCTTGCGCACAGCTTTATCGATGATCTGGAGTCGTTTGCCAGGTGCATCGACGAGATGTGTCGCCCAAGCTAGATACGCGTGCGTCAGCGCGGCCGGTGACAATCCGCCGGTAAAACGAGCGGCGCCGGCGTGAAACGAACGATTGATAATGTCACCTAAAGCTGTCGCAGCGTAGTTATCGCGATCAGTCTCGACATGAACGCGTGCCGGCGCGGGCAGCGGCGGGCGGCACTTCGACATCGATCTGACGTTACGCTGGCCGTTGCTACGGGGAATTGTAACAACACCAGATGTGGCCATGGGTGAACTCCACTGACAGATGTCTGGATCTTTGAACGAGCTCCTTATTTTGCAGCCTTTTTCGATTCAATCGATTGATTCAAATCAATGGGTCGTCACCGTTACATGATCGGCGGGACCCTGTTTGCGTGTCCCGCACATGAATCCCGTGCCCATATGTGGCACACTCGCAGACGCGATGACGGGCGACTCTGCCGTCGGCAGAGCCTGTGAGTTCGCCGAAAGCCAGACGCCGGTCTTAGGATGCCGCTGTGTGTCGCCAGCCCAGGATCCGGCTACGGTCTTTAGGTCGCAGCCATTTCGCGGCTGTCGTCCTTCCCGCTATTGCAGATCAATCGGCTGATAGTGTCCGTTCTCGTCAAGCTGGGATCCCCATACTTTGTGCACGGCCTGATGCTCGGACCGCCCGTAACTGACGGGGGTGCCGAGACCGATATCTAGGTTTCGAAGATTTTCGAAAGTGTCCACGAGCTTTTCCGTATCGAGCTGGCGCCCTGTGCGCTGGAGGCCGGCGATCAGAACGTTCGCCGTCACATATCCCTCAAGCGAAACATAGTCGGGGGTCTCACCGGGGAAATATTTTGCAAGCGCTGACTTGTAATTCAGCACCAGCGTGGAATGGCCATCAACGACGGGCACAACCTGGGTCACGATGACGCCACTCGCGTATCGTTTGCCGAGCAGCATCAATTCATTGGCTAGGGCGGTGCTGCCGACGAACGACACGCTCGTGTAGATCATGTCCGGATACAGGTCGCGAGTCTTTTCGATAAATCGCGCAGCCGCCCGATAGGTCGGCACCATGATCACCGCTTTGATCGGAATACGACTCTTTTGCAGCTGGCTGACCGCGTCCTCGACGGCGACAGTGTTACGCTCGTAACCAAGGCGCAAGACTTTCGCATTGTCGGCACTCAACTGACGCATGGCCTTCATGACGCCGGCGACGCCGGCATCACCGTACGCATCCGATTGTGCAAAGATGGCGATCTGAGTCGGCTTGATGTGCCGCACCCTTACGAGATAGTGGACAATGGCCTCGGTTTCTTCTGCATAGCTGGCGCGGTAGTTGAAAACATACCGGTCAGGCGGGTCGCTTCTCAGCAATCCGGCGCCGGTGAAGGCACCGAAGAACAGCATTTTGCGATCCAACGCGAATGGAAGCGATACGACGGCGGTCGGCGTTCCGACGTTTCCTACAAGACCAAAAACCTGGTCTTTGTCGTAAAGATCTTTCATCGCTGCGGGGGTCCGCGTGGGATCATAGCCATCGTCAGCAACCAAAAGCTTGAGCTGCCGGCCCGCAACGCCACCTGCGGCATTGGCGGCACGAAACGCCGTTTCGATCCCCAGCTTCATGTTCTGTCCGAGTTCTTTGGCCGGGCCACTGAACGGGGCGGCAATCCCGAAGCGGATTTCCGCGTCAGTCACGCCGCGCACCGGCATCGCTTTCAACTCGGGCTGCGCACCCGGCAAAGCCGCTGTCTCGGCAGCACGCGGGGGCGGTGGCGCGACCGTCGCTTGAGGCTGCGGCGCTAGCGGGACAGTTTCGGTGGCTGCGGCCACAACCGCGCCAGACGTTGCGGACCTCGATGGCAGCGACGTCGTGACGGAACGCGGCGCCTGCTGTTCGCGATCATGGCCTCGCGGCGCCGCAGCGGTACTGAGCATCGCCTCTCTCCGCGCGGGGGCTTCCGATGTTTGCGCGTCGTCGTTGAGGAATGCGCGCACGGTTTGCGAAAGCGGCTTCGCAAAAATAATGAGCAGCGCAATAATACCTGCAATCCCGATCACCGTTGCAATACGGCCGACTAGCGAAATCGATCCATCCCCGAGCGGCAGTGGCGGTGGAGCGGGCTCGGCCCACTGCAGGTATTCTTCAGATTGCTGCTCCTGATACTGGGGCCTGTTTCCCTGAGAAATGTTCCGAGACGTAGGTGCTGTCGGCGCCGAAGATGGGTAAGGCTGTCGACCGCCAGTTTTCGGATGATTTTGTTCTCGGTGATTCTTCGGGATGTACTTGCTGTGATCGGAAAGTTGTTCTTCTCGGAATGGACTATTCATGAATTTCCCCCGTACGCGCTACTAGTGGTCTGAAATTCCAACCACACTGTTGGGACGCGACGAAAGAAGGTAACATCTGGTTTTCGTAAACACCGGTAACGAACTACCTAGATTTTTCGTGTGCGGTATCTTTATGTGGCTAGGATCTTGCCATCTAAAAGTTCAAATTTGGGTTTCTGGCGCTGTTAGGTCCGCGACCGTCCGCCCTGGGGTCGCCTACCCCTCCTCCCCTACCGGCTAATGTCCGCTTTCGAGGTAAAGCTTATTGCACCACACGTGTCTGCTTCTGACCTGAAGCTGACATCGCATTGGGCGCAGCAGGCTATGCGCGCCGAGTTGATAGGCTTACTTATCAGCCCGGACCGGACGTTCTTTCGACGTCATACGAAGCTAAGCGATATAGTGCCCAACCGACCGCGGCGCCGGTCAATGCTACACGCCCCCATACCGCGAGCGCGCTGCCGATGAGCACAAAGTATGTGAGGCCAAGAATGCTCCAATGCTCAGTGGCCGGTTCGGTCCAGACGTAAACGGTTGCAAACAACGGTGCAAATATCAGCAATGCCACGGAGCTGATGAGCGCACCTCGCAGCGCTGCGCTTTTCGGCTCACACACTCGGGTGGGGTCTAACAATGGCTTACCTAAGACCCAACCGGCGACGACCGCAGAAACCCCCGGCAATCCGATGAAGAGCATGTACGGGAGAGTGCCCCGCGCATGGAAAATTAACGGACCCCATACGAGTGCGGACAATGCGGTCCCCGCTGTGCCAAATCCGAGAGCGGCTGACATGCGTGGCCATCGTCTCAAGAGTGCAGCCAATTGATGCATGGCGTTGCCGTGCTCTGGCCTAAAGACGCAGCTGCGTCACCGAATACATTCTAAAAAGCATGTGTAAAGGAAGCTTATTGATCGGATGCCCGCTTCTGGCCCAAAGCAGACATGCGTTGGTGCGCCGCACAAGTCCGCATTTCAAAGCGAACATTTTATTCGGAAAACCTTTGTAACAATTTAGCTGAATGCATGGGCCAAACCGTATGCTGCCGCAGCCGCAAGTCCGCCAACGAGCAGCGTTTGTCCGGCCGATTTGGCTTTGTTGATGCCTGTGAAGTGACCTTTTATTCCGCCGAAGATTAATAGAGCGATCGCTGTAAACCCGACGGAGTAAACGAACGCTTCGGAGATACTTGACATCATAATGTAGGGTGCAAGGGGGATAAGGCCGCCAACGAAATAGGACGCGGCGATCGTTCCCGCGCTGATCGGTGCGCGCTTCGGGTTTGGCTCCTCCAAGCCAAGCTCAAAGCGCATCATGAAGTCCAGCCATCGACGACGGTCGGAAGTTATTGCCGCGACGACGGTCCCTAGCTCGTTGCCCTTCAAACCGTAACCTTGAAATATCTCCGCGACTTCTTGGATCTCCTTGTCGCGGAGATTTTCAATTTCCCAACTTTCTCGTGCACGTTCTGAACCAAAATGTTCCGCGTCCGTCCGAGCAGCAAGATAGCCCCCAAGACCCATTGCAATTGCACCGGCAACAATTTCAGCTAGACCAGCCGTCACAATGATCTTTGTGGTGGAAACAGCAGCAGCCAGACCTGCCGCCAATGCGAATGGGACGGTGAGGCCGTCCGCCATACCGATGACAACGTCCCTTACTGCTTCAGTCGCGGTAAAATGCTTCTCTATGTGTGGGGTTGCGGGCATAGGGAAGCCTCTCCTCGATGGAACAAACTCGTATTTTACATCCGATGACCTTTAAGCAAGAAATGAATTGATCTGGGTCAAAGTGCGCGCTCGACCTAACCCATAACCTAACTGCCCAAGTCAGATGGGTGATGTCATGAGGGTGCGACCAGTTGCAAAATATGCCGCGCTGTTAAGCCTTGCTCTTGTCATGATATTTGCAATTATGAGCGTCATCGACGCGACGCCCGCTTTAGCTCATTGCGACGGCCTCGACGGGCCGGTAGTGAATGCCGCACGCATTGCGCTTCAGACCGGCGACCTTAATCGTGTTCTGATTTGGGTGAGGCCCGAGGACATCGGCGAAATCCGACGCGCCTTCAATGAGGCATTGGCGACGCGAAAGCTTGGGCCGCAGGCACAGGAAATGGCTGACCGCTACTTCTTCGAGACGCTGGTTCGCATCCATCGAGCAGGTGAAGGCGCTGCTTACACCGGGCTTAAGCCAGCTGGTCGCGATCTGGGACCGGCTATCCCCGCAGCCGACAAGGCAGTCGAAACCGGTTCGCTTGATGAATTGACGAGATTACTAACCGATGCGGTAAAAGAAGGTCTGCACACGCGTTTCCACGACCTTACGACGAAAAAGTCGTTTCGAATGGACGATGTGGCCGCTGGACGCGAGTTCATCGAGAGCTACGTGACGTTCATCCATTACGTAGAGGGATTGTACGAGGCGACTACCAGACCCCTCGCCGGTCACCATCACGAGTCGCCTGCAGCGCATGGGAGCGGTCATCGACTCCACGCCTGAAGCGCTAGCTAGCTATCCACGCGGAGCCATCCGGTTACATCCTGAAGTAAACAGGTCGTGCCAGCAGTTCAAGCTGCCAGCGATGTCCGCTTCTGACCGAAAGCGGACATTAGGGCACGAGGGCACAACGATACAGAGCTTAGGCTTCGACCCGCTCTACTTTACGATCGCTTTTTCGTATGGGTAGATGACATCACCGCTTTTATATTTCGGCGGATAGATGATTACTTCGGTCGTCAGATCGCGAAAATCATCAACCGTCTTACCTTTGATGTTTTGGAATTGCGCCGCGAGAGTGCGTTCCTCCGCCCATTCGCCTTGCCTCCCGAACTTGACGTCGCCGACAACGGTCTTGAAGGTGGTCTTGCGGATATAGTCGGCAAGCACATCATCATTGAGGCTCTTGGTGTCGGCGATAGCATCGCCGAGTACTTGCAAATACGCATAAGCCCAAACCGGCATATAGTAACCGAGCGGGTCCGTGCCGGCGGCTTGAGCGCGCGCTTGATATTTCTTGAGCAATTCGAATGCGCCGGGGAAGCCCATCGATTTCGCCGGAAGCCAGGTTTCGAAATTGACAACACCATTGAGCAATGGCCCAAGTTGGGTTTTGAAAACCGTTGCCTGCAGGCCGACCATCGCGCCGCCCCACATCTTCGGCTTGAATCCGACTTCGTTCATTGCCTTGACCATGCCGACCGTGTCGAGCGGGTAAGAGCAGATCACCAGCAAATCCGGGTTCAAGGCCTGGATCGCGCGCACGATCGGGCTGAAATCAGTTGTGTTCGGTGGATAGCTCCTGTTGTAAATTATTTTAAACCCTGATGTTTTTGCGTTCTCCTCGGCGCCCTGGCAGGCGTTGTGTCCGAATTCGGCATCAGCTGCCGCAATTGCGATCGTCTGCGGCTTCGGATTTTGCATTTCAGCGACCTTGAAAAAGCCCCGAGTAAACGCTGGCTTTGGCGTCGGTCCATTTGGAATCATCGAGAAATATTTTGGGTAGTTGAACCGCTCATTCACACCGGTGCCAAACAAACTCACGAGTAGCTTTTTCTTTTGAATCGCCACCGGCATTGCAGCCGCAATCTGAGTCGATGCGTAGCCGCTGACGATCAGGTCAACTTTATCGACATCGAGAAGTTTGGCGTAGATGCTCGGCACTTGTGACGGGTTGCTTTGGTCATCGTAGTAAACAAGCTTAACCGGCCGTCCGAGTAATCCGCCTTTGGAATTTATGTCGTCTTCCCAAATTTGCATTGCCACCAGCGACATCTTGCCATTGGCAGCAAGCGGACCGGTGAGCGCCATACCAAACCCGATTTTGATAGGTTCGGCGGCCTTGGTGGGAGGGGCCGCAAATAATAATGCCGCTGTAAATGCCAACCACACGATGCGGCTAAACCAAGTCGCGTTCGAATTCATATTCATAGCCCTCTCCTATCGATAGGCTTGGACTGGCAAGGTGACTTCTCGCCAATTTTTTATACAGATAGGCCGCCCAGCAAGACTTGACGCAAATCAAGGATTTGCGCGTTAAGCCACTCGATCCTCACGCTCAAGTGCGTCTTGCGCTCAAGGATGTTTGATGTCCCCGCCGCAATGGGCACGGCCGCCTGCGTATTATGGGGTTGGCGCTGGTCATAATTCTTCACCATGCCGCAGACCCTACTCGCCGAAGCCGACGAGGTGATCGAATAACGATCGGTCTTGCTGCAGTGCATGAGGCCGCTTATGGCCCAAAGCCGACATCGGCGTAGGTGCCAAGAAGAAGTCCCGCCTACCAGTGGCAGGAGCCACTTTTCCTAACACGAGACCAACTGGGGCCTCTCCCCTTCAATCCAAGCTCACGTGTTAGGCGCCTCATGAAAAGACGATGATGGATGAAATATGCGAAGCGGCGACCGCAGGTGTCGAATACGGAGCGGCTAAAATCTTCGTGGGTCCGTTGTTCGTGCAGCTAATGTTCTCTATTCGAAATGCTTCTTACAACTATTCCAGAACATTCTGCGCAACGCGAAAGAGAGACTTTGTTGTGAGGCGCGTCAATTGGCCTCATGGCAGCGGCTTCGTCTCGTCGATTTCTCTTGAGCTAAGTCAAGCGGCGTTTCTCGCGGCATTTATTGTTTTCGTAGCCATGAGTAATCGACATCATCTAACGCGTTCCGAACGTCTTTGGTCACTGGACCGGGCCGTACCGCGCTACACGTCTTATCCGACCGCGCCGCATTTCGAAGCGACCGTTGGCGCCGAGCTGTACGCGTCTTGGCTCGATATTTTGACAGCATCGGACAGCCTTTCGCTTTATCTGCATGTCCCGTTTTGCGAAAATCTTTGTTTATATTGTGGGTGCCATACCAAAGCCGTGCGCCGGTTCGCACCAATCGAAACTTATGCGGACCTTCTCGTTCGTGAGATCGACCTCGTCGTCGCGCGTACTGGGTCCCACTGCATATCTCACCTTCACTGGGGTGGTGGAACGCCGTCAATTCTCGGTCCAAATCTTTTGCGCAAGCTTGCGGCGCAGCTTGATGTTCGATTTGATCTCGCATCGTTGCGGCAGCATGCGATCGAACTTGATCCGCGCTTCGTTACCAAGGGACTCGCCGAGGCACTTGCAGATATTGGTGTGACCCGAGCAAGCCTCGGCGTCCAGGATCTTTCCGATCACGTGCAACGCGCGATAGGGCGGATTCAACCGTTTCACATGGTGGAACGAGCCGTTGACCTTCTGCGCGATGTTGGAATCGAACAGATCAATATCGACCTCATGTATGGTTTGCCTTCGCAATCAGTCCAGGATGTTTGCCGAACTGTGGCGCAGGTTCATAAATTAAAACCGCAGCGCTTCGCGGTCTTCGGGTACGCGCACGTGCCGTGGTTCAAGCCGCACCAGAAGCTTATCGATGAATCGACACTGCCCGCGCAACCGATGCGCATTGCACAGGCATGTGCTGCGCATAAAATGTTGACAGAGCTGGGCTATACGCCGATCGGGCTTGATCATTATGCCGACAAAACGGATAGTCTCACGGACGCCTTACACGCGGGTAAGTTGCGCCGCAATTTTCAGGGCTACACGACCGACGATGCGGATGCACTCATCGGGTTGGGTGTCTCGGCCATAGGCGATCTATCCCGAGGTTACGTGCAGAATGCACCCGATATTGGGAGCTACTCGCGCGCAATCACGGCCGGCCAGCTCGCGACGACAAGAGGAATAGTACTTTCCGACGACGATCGCATACGCGGCCGCATCATTTCGGAATTGATGTGCAATCTGACCTGCGACCTCAATAGCTTCGTGCATGATGCCGATCTGACGTTCGCGAATGAAATCGACGCCTTGTCGCCCCTCGTGGCAGATGGCTTACTGCGCATCGAGGGCCACCGCATCGTGGTCGAGGAGGACGGACGCCTGTACCTGCGATTGATCGCAGCCGCATTTGACACTTATCTACACAACTCGCGCGCCCGCCATTCCGTTGGCGTATAGCCAGGGCGGCGTTGGTGGCCATGTCCGTTTGAAATCAGTAGCGGACATGTGTCCCGCCGGTTGCCCGACCTATCTGCATTGCGGCAGCGCTGCTTGTGGTTCATTCAGCATCGCAACGTGCACATTCGCCCAGCAGGATAACTCACATGGCCACCCCCGAAGAAATTAACGCCGACATGCTTGCCTTCTGGAATGGCAAGGGCGGCGACACCTGGGTGGATCGACAGGAGCATACCGACATCACACTCATGCCGGTGACGGACGCCTTGGTCGCCTTTGCCGCGCCACGCGCGGGCGAACGGGTGGTGGATATAGGCTGCGGCTGTGGCGCGCCCACGCTGGAGTTTGCACGCGCGGTCGGTCCCTCCGGCCGCGCGGTGGGGCTGGACATCTCCGGGCCGATGCTGGCCGAGGGTAAGAGGCGCGCGAACGCTGCCGGCATCGCCAACGTGGATTGGCGACAGGCCGATCCCGCCACGGCCGAGTTGGACGAATATGATTTGTTGACCTCGGCCGTTGGAACGATGTTGTTCGGCGACCGGGTAGCGGCCTTCACGAATATGCGCGGTGGCGCCGCACCGAACGCCCGCATGGCGCTTATGTGCTGGCGAACGCTGGCCG